>OGQO01000153.1_pt1 | contig 71964 bp, 56 predicted proteins | sample 1553241 | NCBI WGS metagenome assembly OGQO01 (sample SAMEA2579933, study PRJEB22360) | human gut metagenome | biome: human gut; feature: human-associated habitat; material: faeces | place: Denmark | collected 2008/2010
CAGATGTTTGCCGCCGGCTTCTTTCAGATTCCAACTCACGATGGACACCCTTGCCCTTGGCTATGTAATTCCCGCTATTAGGGCTTACTCGGGACTTGCACCCATTAGACAATGCTCGTGCCGAGCATACTGCCAGAAATCCCCCCACACCGTGGGGAACGGAACCCCCTAATGTGGGGTTTGATTCCCCACGACAGGGGGGAGATTTCAAGGTGATGCATGGGAAATGGTATTTATGGCTCTACGCCCCACTGAATAGGCACGTTCTTCATCGTGATGTATCCTCTGATTGCCGCATCAACATACAGTCCGAGCTTCAGCACCTGCATCACTTTGGCGGTCTTCTTCACATTCTCGAATCTTGTATAGGTACCATCGAGCTTCAGTTTCACATAAACTCCCTCGCTGACATCATAATAGTCGGATGTGGTGCCGCCGTCTGGCGTATAAGATTCACCGTCTTGGTCAACGAACATTGTTACGCTGCGAAGGTCTGAATTAGGAAAATCTCCTACACCGCCGAGTCCGATACGCGACTTGTTGACTATCATCTTCACTTTCAGCACGAGGGTCACGGTGCCGTAGTTCTCTGAGGTGCTCTTGCCATAGGCACCTACCAACTGGATGTCTACATCCTTGGCAAAAGGATTGATGATGGTGGCTCCAGATTCTGATGTGGTGGTAGTACCGACGAACTGTGGCGGCATATCCTTGCTGGCTGCAGGATCTGTCCGTTTGATCTTGGCGTCCTTCTTAGATACCGTGTCCAGAGTTTTTGTCACCTTCTTCAGGATATTCCCAAACTGTGCGTCTGCCGGTTGTGCTGCAAAGAAGAAAGCTGCGAATGCCACGAAGATTCTGAATAGATTTCTTTTCATAATAATATAGTTTTTAGTTTAACAATAAAGCAGTGAAGCTTGCTTGATTTATATTTGATTGTTCTTGTATTGACAATGGGGTATTCATTTCTTGCCGGCAAAATTAACGGAAGAATATGTTTTTCAGGGTTTCAAAGAGTAAATAGATGTGTCATTACGTACAAAGTTCTATGCGTATTGTCCTGTTTTTCTTCTATCTCTATTGAAATATAACGACACCAGCCAACTCATTGACCAATAAATTGACCACAAATGGGCACGATGCTTGCCCAAGTGAGGCAAGGTGCTTTCTCAAGTGGGGCACGCTGCTTGCCCCTGTTGGGCAGATTTGCTGTCAGGCGTCTGCCCAATAAGTGAATGTTATTATACCTATACTCCGGTTTTCTGGATTCTGCCAACGCATACTATTCCTGTAGTATGAATTACTCACAGCTGACATTCCTTTCATCTGGTATTTCCTCACATCTGACAATTCCTTTCATCAGCAAACCATCCAGACAATTGCCTGACAATCGCCAGACAACCAACTATCTGTCTATCAGAATATTACGACAAAAAACCAGATAGTCTGACAGTTTTTTGAAAATTCTTGTTTTTTACTAAAAATCAGCGTTATGGGCAACTTTTACTCATATCGAGTAACTTAAACCCCAACCGGTCATTAGGCCGTTAGATGTAGTATTTTATGACTGCTTGGATTTTGGTTGGTTAAATTAATTCCACCAACTGGCAATATGTTATATCATATTTAACAGAAATAGTCTGTTGTGTGAACTTATTGTGCAAAAACTCCATATATCTTTGCAACAGGAAGAGGAAAACAGGGCTATCTGTCCCGAACCGGTCATCAGAACGTTTGGGAATAAACCCGACGGGCTTCTTAGAGAGAGAAAGGACAAAGTAAAAACAGAAAATAAAAAACTTAAGGATATGGAGAAGAAAATGATTTTGACAACTGGCGTGAAAGAGAATGAGAACATTGATTTCACGGAGCTTATCAGCAAGATAGGCGCATGGGCATCAGAACCGGTCTGCCTGTTGGGCGAATACTACTCGAGCGTGCTGGAAAAAAAGCTGTCTATCGGTCAGACATGGCGCCTGATAGAGGTGCAGCTGGCATTCTTCGCCTGCATATTCCCCGCTGACCTGTCGGTGGCTGTCCGTCTGTTAGCCGTTGCATGGCTCGGTTCGGCAGTGACAAGGTGCAGGAAGGCAATGAAGAAGTAATACCATGGAAAACACCTTATATACTTTCAATTTCACAAAATGACGGAAACGGCGACAGACCTCAAGCGAGAGGCTGCCGCCGTTTTTTCGTTATCGTTTCAACCCAAATCGGTCGTTTGGGTAGGGTGATTACTTATTTGTCGATTCCCATCTCCTTGAGCAGACGGTCTGCATGACCCCACTTGTCCATGAGATAGATTACATAGCGCATGTCAACGCCGATGCAACGGGCGAGTACCGGATCGAAACGGATGTCGCTTGAGAGTGAATCCCAGTTGCCGTCGAAGGCGAGACCGATGAGGTTTCCGTTGCCGTCGAACATCGGTGAACCGGAGTTACCACCGGTGATGTCGTTGTTGGTGAGGAAGCAGAGCTGCATCTTTCCGCTCTCCTTGTCGGTATATCGTCCGAAGTCTTTTGCCGACATCAAGTCCTTCAGCTCTGGCTCAGCGTAATAATCCACTACCTTGTCGCCGGTGTTCATCTTCTCAACGATGCTCTCTGAAGTGGTGTAGTAGCCTGCTGGCTTACCGCCGACTACGAGGTCTTTCACCTGTCCGTAGCTCAGACGCATAGTGAAGTTGGCGTCGCTATAGTGTGGCAGGTCTTCCTCCATACGCACCTTGGCGTCGCAGAGGTAGCGCTCCTGCTGCTTGATTTCCGGAGCGAGGGCACGGATCTTCTCAATCACTTCGTCATAGATAGCCTTGATGTCGAGACCATACTGCACACCCGGGTCGTTCTTGTAGTTCTTCTTGTTGAAGAATATCTTCTCACCGCTCTTCATGAGGATAGACTTGGCGTAGAGATAGTCAACGAACTTCTTGTAGTCGCCGCCGAAGTCCTTGTCAATCTTGGCATAGCAAGCCGGCAGATACTTGGCGTCTACATGTTCACGGTAGTTCTTGAGCAGAGCTGCCATAACGTCCTTGTCGAGAGCCTCGTCCCAAGCATTGCTGTTGTCCTCGAACTGCACATACTGCTTTGCCGGCTTGTCCTTAGGACCCTTCACTTCCATTCCTCCGAGCACCTGCAAAGCACGTGTATTGAACTCGCTGGTGCGGTTGAAAGCCTCAATCCAGTTGGTGAACACATACTGCACATCGAAGCGCTTGGCGTAGAGGTCTTTCATCTTGTCGAAATCAAGTTTGCCCTTCAGATAGCCGGTGCTGTCCTGATAAGCCTTGATGCGCTGCTCGAACTCCTGCTTCTGACGGATAATACCGATGGAATCGATACATTTGTTCATTCCGATGGAGTTCTTCCAGTAGTTGGAGCTCTGTGCATACTTGGAATCATACTTGATTCTCACTGCCTCGTCGGCACGCATGTGACGGATCATGATCTGCTGCTTCACGCCACGCACCTGTGCACGTGGGGCATTGTCGGCATCGCGACGCTCCTTGATACCGTATGATGAGAGGTAACGGTTGGTAGTGCCCGGATAACCGATTGTCATGGCGAAGTCGCCATCCTTGTATCCGTCGAGAGATACCTTGGTCCAATGCTTCGGACGATAAGGCACATTGTCCTTCGAGTATGCTGCAGGACCGTTTGTCTTAGGATCGGCATAGATACGGAAGACAGAGTAGTCGCAGGTCTGGCGCGGCCACATCCAGTTGTCGGTCTCGCCACCGAACTTACCCATAGACTTAGGCACGGTGAAGACGAGGCGCAAGTCGGTGAAATCGCGGTATGTCGTGGCGTAGAACTTGTTGCCTTCGAAATATGGCTTGATTTCAAGACGGAGTGTAGGGTCTGCTGCCTTCACCTCCTTAGACATCACATTCTCGATGGAATCGAGGAATTCTGACTGTTTGTTGATAGGAAGGTTGTAGAGTCCCTTCTTGGTGAGCTCGTCAGTGATATCCTTCTGCTCCACCATGAAGCTTACGAACATGTTCTCGTTTGGCAACTCCTCCTCATAGCTCTTGGCATAGAAGCCGTTGAGCATATAGTCGTGTTCTACAGTAGAATGACTGCGGATAGCCTCGAAACCACAGTGGTGGTTGGTGAAGACGAGTCCGTCTGGCGACACCACTACACCGGAACAGAATCCGGAGAAGTTGACAACAGACTTCATGATGGCGTCGTCGCCACTGTAGAGTGCGTCGTAAGGCAGGTTGAAACCGTAGGTCTTCATCTGCTCATACACTGCCTGGGGAAGGTTGTAGAGAGTCCACATTCCCTCGTCAGCCTTGGCGCTGCCAGCAGACAGAGCCAACAGTCCTGCTAACAGGATTGATGATTTCTTTCTCATTTTTCGTATATTTAATTTAAAGTTTCGGCAAAAATACGATATATTTTCCAACTGTACTTGCTTGTGAATGAAAATATCGCTTTTTAATCCTCATAATTTCTCAATTTCTCCGCTGAAAACTGTCATTTGCGGAAATGCCTGCCAATCACAGGCAATCCGCTGAGCGGAAAATCCTTCTTCACGATATATGCTATGAAGAGGACGCCAAGCACTGTATTCACCGTCAGGGCGAGCGGTGTGGAGAGTCTGGCATTTGCCGTGGTCATGCAGAAATACAGCACTACGGTGATCAGGACATAAACGGAGATGTCTTTCATCGGATAGGCAATGGGATACTTGCGCTGTCCCACGAAATACGAGAGCACCATCGCCGTGGCGTATCCCGCGAAACCAGCCCAGGCGCATGCCATATATCCGTAGCGAGGCACGAATATAACGTTGACCGCTATCAGCACGGCGCATCCCGCACCTGAGAAATACGCTCCCCAGATGGTCTTGTCGATGAGCTTATACCAGAAGGAGAGATTGAAATACACTCCCATCATTATCTCTGCCGCCATGACGATAGGCACCACACGGAGTCCGTCCCAATAGTCTCTGCCGATGATATGGCGCAGCACATCCATATAGCCCACCACCACGAGGAAGGCAAGGAGGGTGAAGATGATGAAGTATTTCATCGCCTTGGCATAGGTCTCACGGTTGTCCTTGTCTTTAGACTTGCCGAAGACGAACGGTTCGTAGGCATAGCGGAACGCCTGTGTTATCATAGCCATGATCATGGCTATCTTGCTTGCCGCGCCATAGATGCCGAGCTGCGAATGGGCATCGCTTCCTTTATATATATAAGGGAAGAGAATCTTGTCGGCTGTCTGGTTGAGGATGCCGGCGATGCCAAGCACGAGGATGGGCCAGCTATAGCTGAACATGCGGCGAAGGAGCGCTTTGCTGAACGAATATTTCTGTGCTACGAGTTCCCGCCAGAAGAAGAACGTGAGGATGGCAGAACAGAAGAGATTGACATAGAACGCATAGCCTGCTCCCACCGTAGGGTCGTAGATGGCGGATATGAACCCGGTGCCGCCGTTTGCCTCGTAGATATTGGGCAGAATGAGGAAGAACACGATATTGAGGGTTATCGCCATGAAGATGTTGAGGAGTTTCAGGGCAGCGAACTTTATCGGGCGCTTCTTATACCTGAGGTATGCGAACGGTATGCACTGGAAGGCATCGATGGCAACGGTAATCGCCATCACCCATATATACGACTGGTGGTCGGCATAGCCCATAAAGGCGGATATGGGATTGATGAAGAGCAGCACGAGGGCTATGAACATCAGTGAGGTGAAGCCCACACTGATGAGCGTAGTGGTATATACAGTCTGCGGATTCTCTTCTTCTTTGTTAGCGAAGCGGAAGAAGGTGGTCTCCATTCCGTATGTCAGTATCACCATCAGCAATGCCGTATAGGCATAGACATTGGTTATGACACCATAGCCGCCGCTCGCTGCCGACAGCTTTGCCGTGTATAGCGGCACGAGAAGATAGTTGAGGAATCTTCCTACGATACTGCTCAATCCATAGATTGCCGTATCCTTAGCGAGTGATTTTAAATTTGCCATTTGCTTATGTTTATTTGTCAACGACATGGTAAGGATGCCTTGCCGCTATGCTGTTTTCTGTTTCTTGTTGACGTGTATGCAGGTCTTCAGCCCCTATGCTGCATCAGAAGAACATATAGCATATCGCTATCGCCGCGATTACTCCGGCAAGGTCTGCCAGAAGTCCGCATGCCACGGCATGTCTGGTGTATCTGATGCCCACGCTGCCGAAATATACGGCGAGGATATAGAAAGTGGTGTCGGTGGAGCCCTGGAACACGCAGCTAAGCCTGCCCACGAAGGAATCGGCACCGTATGTCGTCATGGCGTCTACCATCATTCCACGTGCTCCGCTTCCGGAGAGCGGCTTCATGAGTGCTGTAGGCAACGCTCCCACGAAATCGGTGTTTCCGCCCAACACTCCTACTGTCCATTTTATTCCGTCGATTATCATGTCCATGGCTCCCGACGCACGGAACACTCCGATGCCCACGAGTATTGCCACGAGGTATGGTATTATCCTGACTGCGGTCTGGAATCCTTCCTTCGCTCCTTCGATGAAAGCGTCGTAAACGTTGATTTTCTTCCTCACTCCTGCCATGATGAACCCCACGATAATAGTCATGAGCAGGATATTCGCCACCGTGGTGCTAACTATGTTCATCTGGTCTTTGTCGAGCTGTCCGAATCCCCATATAATGCCTGCCACGGCGAGCGACATGCCGCCGACGGTGAGCAGCATCACCTTGTTGAGAAGGTTGATGCGCTGATAAAGGCTCGTGATTATTATTCCTGCCGTAGTGGAGAAGAATGTGGCAAGGAGGATGGGGATGAATATGTCGGTGGGCTGTGACGCTCCGAGCTGCGCCCTGTATACCATGATGCTGACGGGAATCAGCGTCAGTCCGCTGGTATTGAGCACAAGGAACATTATCATCGGATTCGTTGCCGTGTCCTTCTTCGTGTTGAGCTGCTGCAGCTGTTCCATTGCCTTCAGTCCGAGCGGCGTCGCCGCATTGTCGAGTCCGAGCATGTTGGCGGCTATGTTCATGAATATGGAGCCAGTAACGGGATGCCCCTTAGGTATGTCGGGAAAGAGCTTGCAGAACACCGGCGAGAGCAGCCTTGCCAATGCATTCACCATTCCGCCCTTCTCTCCCACCTTCATTATGCCGAGCCACAACGAAAGGACGCCGGTCAGTCCGAGGGATATCTCAAAGGCTGTCTTCGACGACTCGAACGTGGACCCCATCATCTCCGGGAACACTTCGAAGTCGCCCATGAAGATCAACTTCACCAACGCTATGACGAAGGCTATGATGAAAAACGCTATCCAAATATAATTCAGCACCATGCTTGATAATGTTTTGGTTATTTTATGTTGTATTGTCTGTATTCCCGGTTGTATCTGTCCTTGCCGGTTATTTAGCGGAAAAACATCCGTCAGTAGGTCACATAATGGCTGAGCCTTTCTATGTCTGCCGGCGTGAACGATTTCAGCAGGCGCAGGTCTCTGAGTGACTTTATATCTCCGCGCAGCCGACGGTAGTCAACGATGTCGCGTGCCTGGTAGTAATTGATGTATGGATGCTGGCGGAGTTTTGAGAACGACAGCTTGTTGATGTTAAGCTTCGTCACCGCCCTTTCGTCCACGCTGACATACTGGAGAGCCTGTTCGGGCAGTCCATCTATCTCGAGCAACTGCCTTGCGGAATAGAAGCCTCCCAGCCGCTCGCGCTTTCTCACTATAGCGATGGCGTATCCACTACCTATTCCCGGCACCCGTTTCAGCAGTGTAGTGTCGCTGGTGTTGAGCGGCACGGTCTCTCCGGGGCGCAGCTTACGTGGAAATTTCAGTGTATCTCTCGGCGGAGCGTCATTGTATTCTGCCGATGGCGAGCCATGGCGGTCGTAGGCGGAACGGTCATCGGCATACAGCTCCGATGCCGGTCTGTAGTCTGCACTGATGCGGATATATGGTTCGAGCGCTCTGTACTGCTTCACGGTAAGTCCGTAGAGGCGCGCAAAATCCTTCGGCTCCCGGTATACTCCTCCGGAAGCACGATAGCGGTATATATTTCTCACCATCCATTCGCTCAGTCCGAGCCTCAACAATTGTGTGCTGTCTGCCGTATTGGGATCAAAGGGGAAGAGTTCGGCTTTTCTTCCCTCCACATTATAATATTCTTTCTCTCCGTCGCCAAGAGCCTTTCCGCCAGCCACCGCAGTGCTGTCGGCAGGGGTTCCGACGAAGAAATCATCGCCGGAACAGACCACGAAATATGATGTCACCGCCAGAATTATGACGAGACTGACGATGAATATCGTCGCTATGCGGTCTGACTTCGTGAAATAAAAGAAATCTCCTAATGGCATTCCTGGCTTTATTATTGTATTGTAAGCAAGACTATCCCTCCCGCAGATTCGTCAACGGGAAGGAATCGGCATTTGCTGTCGGTTGGTCAACGAAACTCCTCCGGCAATTGGTTGCGCCACAGCACAAAAGGCATCTGGCGAAGATAGGAGTTATAGAATCTGGCGTCTCCGGTCACTTCTTTTGCGATGAAACCGGGCTTTTCGAATGCCTCGTCTTCACTCTGAAGCTCCACTTCTGCCATCACGAGTCCTTCGTTGTCGCCATAAAACTCGTCTACTTCGAAGGTATGTCTGCCACTCTTCACAAGGAACCGCGTCTTGTCGATGATTCCCGGTTCACAGAGTTGCATCAGGTGTTCCGCCTCATCGAGGGTTATCTCCTTCTCAAACTCATAGCGCGAGAGTCCTCCGTCTACCGACGGTCCCTTGATGGTAAGGTATCCCTTCTCGTCGCGGATGCGCACACGCACCGTGCGGCCATGACCGCTGCATATGTACCCCTGCTTGATGCGCGACGACGAATAAGCCTGTCGCTTGTATTCGTCGTCGCGTTTGTGCACGAGGAACTTTCTTTCTATCTCAAGTCCACTCATCAGCAGTCTTTCCTTGATTAACCTTGTGTCGCAAAATAGATGATGAATGCCAATGCTCCTATGGCGAGGGCACCCAATATCCAGTTGAACACCTTTACTCCTTCTTTAGCCTGGCGCTCCTGATAGCGCTCACGGCGGTCTTTTCCTTTCTTGCTCATAGTACAAAATTATTTAGATCCATAATCATATTGCCGTTCTGCGAAGAAGCCCTGCCGACGACATGCGATTACATTAATGATATAATTTGCGATTACATTAATGGTATTATTGCTGTTCGTCGTTCACGGGGAACTCCATGAGATACGCCTTTATGAATCCGTCGATCTTGCCGTCCATCACTCCGTCCACATCAGAGGTCTGGTAGTTGGTGCGGTGGTCTTTCACACGACGGTCATCAAAGACATAACTTCTTATCTGGCTTCCCCACTCTATCTTCTTCTTTCCTGCCTCAATCTTCGCCTGTGCCTCGAGACGCTTCTTCATGGCGCGGTCGTAGAGCTGCGACTTGAGCAGTCGCATGGCGTTGTTGCGGTTTTCGAGCTGCTTGCGGCTCTCGGTGTTCTCGATGAGGATTTCTTCCTCCTCGCCGGTATCAGGGTCGACATACTGGTAGCGCAGACGCACTCCGGTTTCCACCTTGTTCACGTTCTGTCCTCCGGCTCCACCGCTTCTGAAGAGGTCCCAGCTCACTTTCGACGGGTCTACATACACCTCTATGGTATCATCGACGAGCGGCGACACGAACACACTGGCGAAGCTCGTCATTCTCTTGCCCTGCGCGTTGAACGGCGACACTCTGACGAGGCGGTGTACTCCGTTCTCGCTCTTCAGATATCCGTAGGCGTATTCACCGCCTTCTATCTCCATGGTGACGCTCTTTATTCCGGCCTCGTCGCCCTCCTGCAGGTTGCTTATCGTAACTTTGTGGCCATGCGACTCAGCCCATCTCATATACATACGCATGAGCATCGATGCCCAGTCCTGGCTCTCCGTACCGCCGGCTCCCGAGTTTATCTTCAGCACACAATCCATAGGGTCTTCCTTCTGGCGCAGCATGTTCATAAGCTCCAGGTCTTCAATCGCCTTTATCGCCTTGGCGTAGTCTTCGTCCACTTCCTCCTCGGTCACCATATCGTCGTGGTAGAAATCGAAGGCGAGCTGCAGCTCGTCGGCATAGGTACGCACCTCCTTGTATCCGGTGATCCATTTCTCAATGCCCTTCACCTTCTTCATCTGTTCCTGCGCCCTCTGCGGGTCGTCCCAGAAGTCAGGAGCCTGCGTGCGGAGCTGTTCTTCTTCAAACTCCACCTTCTTCTTGTCGATTTCCAGATACTTGTGTAGAGCGTCGGCACGCTCCAACACGTCTTTCAATTGATCTTGCGTTATCATTATTCTTCTTGTATATGGTATGGCGAGGAGTTACTCGGCATACATTTTTTCTATTTCGTTCTTATAATGCTCGTTGATCACCTTTCGGCGCATCTTCAGGGTGTTTGTCAGCTCTCCGCTCTCCATAGTGAACGGCTTGGGCAGCAGCGTGAATCGCTTTATCTGCTCATAGTGGGCGAGCTGCTGCTGCAGCGTTTCTATGCGTTCGGTTATCATCTGATGTATCTTGCCGTTACTGCAGAGGTCTTCTCTTGACGTGAAGCTGATGCCGTTGGCCTGGGCGTATTTTTCGAGAGCGCCGTATTCGGGAATGATGAGTGCCGACACGAACTTGCGCTGGTCGGCGATAATAACTATCTGGTCGATGAACTTATCGACGAGCAGCTTCGCCTCTATCATCTGTGGTGCGATATATTTTCCGTTGGATGTCTTGAAGAGGTCTTTTATCCTGTCTTTCAGGAACAGTTCACCGTCTTTCATATATCCCGAGTCGCCAGTCTTGAAGTATCCCTCGTCGTCAAACGACTGTGCGGTAATATCGGGTCTGTTGTAGTAACCCTTGGTGATGGTAGGGCCTTTGAGGCACACCTCGCCCTCATCGCTGATCTTTATCTTTATGTTGTGGATAGGTCTGCCCACCGACCCTATGGTATAGGGTTTCTCTCCCACTCTGTCGCAGGTCACGGTGGCAAGGCTCTCCGTCAGTCCGTAGCCCACCACCATGGTGAGTCCGATGGAATGCACGAATTCCTCAACATGTGACGACACGGTGGCTCCTGCCGTCGGGAAGATGTTGGTGTGTTCGAGTCCCAGCTCGTGGCGCACGAGACTGAACAATGTCTTGTTATACATCTCATACTCCATGTGCAGTGCCAAAGGCGGACGCTTTCCGCGGCTCAGATATTCGATGTTGTGCTTTCTGCCCACGGCAAGGGCGTGTTTGAAGAGTTTGCGCTGTATGGGGTTCGCACTGTCTATCTTCTCCTTCACTCCTGTATAGACCTTCTCCCAGAAGCGCGGCACGGCGCACATGCTCGTGGGATGTGTCTCCTTCATTGACTTCTGCACTTCGTGCGGATCGGTGTTCACAATCAGCGTAGCACCCTCCGAGATACACAGTATCGTCCATCCCTTCTCAAAGATGTGGGCATAGGGCAGGAAGTTGAGCACGCGGTCGTTCTCCGTCACCTTCACCGCCCTGTCGTTGGCTTCAATGGCGGCACTATACTGCAGATGACTGAGCATCACCCCCTTGCTGTCGCCGGTGGTTCCGCTGGTATACAGGATATTGGCGAGGTCGTCGGGCGACGCCTCCTTATATAGTTTTTCCACTTCGGTCTGGCGCGGCAGGTTCTCGCCGAGCTTCAGGAAGTCGGTGAAATATACGGCGTTGGAATCGTTGGGGGCGATCTTCACGTTGTTGTCGAAGATGATGATACGCTCCATCGTAGGACAGTGAGAGAACACGCGGTGTGCCTTGTCATACTGCTCCTGCTCTCCCACGAAGAGGAAACGTACCTGAGCATCGTTTATCATGAACTGTATCTGCTGCTCGCTGCTTGTGGCATAGAAAGGTATTGTCACGGCACGCACGCCCCACGCTCCGAAGTCGCAGAAAATATACTGCACGGAGTTCTGCGAGAATATTCCGATGTTCTCCTGCGGCTTGACACCGAAGTTGAGCAATGCGTTGGACACGACTTTCACTTTGTATGAGAATTCGTTCCATGTGTATGACTTCCATGTCTTGCCTCCGAAATCCTTGTATACAAGCACTTCGCGGTCGCCATACTTCTTTGCCTGGTCGTGAACCAAGACTGACAAATGACTTTTAGTCTGCATAATTGTTCTGTTTTTCGGGTGCAGCGCCTCGTCGTACGGCGAGACTTCTTCCACCTATATTTATGCAAAGATAATAAAGTTTTTTCATACGGCACAAAAAATCGGATATGATTTACCCCAAACCGCCCGATTAGTCGGTTTGGGGTATATATATGACGTGTATTGCACACATGTTGCTGTCGCTGCAACGCAGCGTCTGGCATCGGATTATCTGTTGTCCTTGGTGCTCTGTTTCTTGTCTTTCTTCTCTTGTTTTTTGTCCTTGGCATCCTGCTTCGGGGCTGGAGTCAGGATTTTCGTGTATTCCTGCCGGTCGTTGATGATGCGGCATGCCTCCATCATCTGCTTGTCGTAGTTGAGGTTGTTTTCTATCGCTCCCGCCTGGAAATAGTATGCCGCCACAATGTCGGCGGATATTATCTGGTTTATCAACTGCTTGTTACGGTCGAGGTCGGTGGCGAGGTTGTGGCGGAACTTCTTCTCCAGCGCATCGAACTCCTCCTTGGCATCGTCGTAATAGCCTTCAAACTTCGCTATCTTCTTCAGCTTGTCGAGTTCCTTGCTGCTTTCGGCGTCGTATTTGAATCCGCTCTTTATCACCTGCTGCTTGAAATCCTCATACTCCTGGTCGGTGAGTTTGAACTCTCCTGCCGGTGCTATAGTGGGATGCTTGGCGATGTAGTCAATCTCGTAGTTGAGCATCACTTCGGTGGAGTCGAGTCCCGAAACGCTGAGATAGTATGCTATATTCGGCAGCGAGTCGGGTTTCACTTCCACATCGGGCTTTATTCCTCCGCCGTCGCGCACCTCTCGACCTGCCTTGGTGTAGAACACGCGGGTGAGGCTGTCGGCAACATGTTCGATGTATCCGCCATGGGCATGCTTGTAGTTGATTGCCTGTATGCAACGGTTGCTGGGGATATAGTATTTTCCTGTCGTCAGTTTGAGCTGGCCGTTATAAGGCAGGTCAACGGGTGCCTGAACGAGGCCCTTGCCGTATGTCCTCGTGCCGAGCACCACGGCGCGGTCGAGGTCTTGGAGCGCACCTGAGGTTATCTCGCTTGCCGACGCCGTCTCGCCGTTCACCAGCACTACGATAGGCATCACTGTGTCGATAGGCTCCACGGTGGTCTTGTAGTCTGTGTTCATGCGTTTCATCTTGCCGCGGGTCCTCACGATGGTGAGGTCTTTGGGCACGAACATGTTTACTATCTGCACCGCCTCTTTCACCGATCCTCCGCCGTTTCCTCTGAGGTCGAGCACGAGGCCCTTGGCCCCCTTGTGCTTCAGGTCGATGAAGGCACGGCGCACGTCCTTGGCGCATCCGTCAGTGAAACTGTTCAGATTTATATATCCTATGCCGTCGGGGCGCACACCGTAGTATGGCAGGTATGGCAGCGTGATGGCACGGCGCTTGATGCGCATCTGCATCTTCTTGCCTGTTGACGGGCGCTTTATCTTGAGCATGAAGGAGGTGCCTGGGTCGCCGCGCAGATGGGAGCTGACGAAAGCAACGGTCTTGTCGGTCATCGTGGTGTCGTCGATGCTCAGGATGATGTCACCCTTCTTGAGTCCGGCTTCTGCGGCTGGACTTCCCTCGTATGGTTCGTCGATGACCACTCTCGACAGGGCTGTGTTATAGCGTATCATGGCTCCTATGCCTACGTATCTTCCGGTGAACATCTTCTTCAGTTTGTTCACTTCGCTCTCGGGATAGTATTCGGTATAGGGGTCGAGCGAATTGAGCATTGCATTGATGCCATTGCCTATCACCTCGTCGGCATTCAGTGTGTCAACATATATCATGTCGAGGTAGCGATAGATGTCGCTGAACACTTCGATGTTCTTCGACACGGTGAAGTTATGGCCTTTGTCGTTCTGCGCCTTAATAGTGACGGAGAAAACCGACAGCAGGATGGCGGATAATAATAATATTCTCTTCATTCTTTTCCGTTGGATTTCATTATAATCTGCAAACTTACACAAAACTTTCGATTTTCACCTTATTTACTTTCATAAATATTGTTTCATGGCGAGTTTTACAGCTCATACACACATATAGCAATTATATTTATCCTCATTCCGAACCAATCTGCTTAATCTTATAATATAATCTGCTTAATCTTATAAATAATCTGTCCAATCTTATAATATAAGGTAGGGAGTCCTCGGAAAAGATGACAAATCAGGGAATAGAATGACTTTTTTGAAGAAAAATCAAAAAAAAGACGGAAAATATTTGGAGGTTACATAAAAACGCCTTACCTTTGCACTCGCAATTAAGCAATAACGCTTTTAGCAATGCTTCAATAGCTCAGTTGGTTAGAGCACCTGACTGTTAATCAGGGGGTCGTTGGTTCAAGCCCATCTTGAAGCGCAAAGAGGAATCACTTACGAGTGGTTCCTTTTTTTGTTTTCATATAGTTTGAATATCGGCACCATTTTGGGGTGGACCCCATTTTTCTGACGAATTATCATTAAAAATACACACTTTTCCTGACGAATAATAGCCAAAAACACACACTTTTCCTGACGAATACTTGCCAATGATTATACTTTTTCCAATGAATAATCAAGAAAAGACCACGTTTTTAAGCATAAAATACAAGAAAACACTAATGACCAATTGGGGATACAAAAAAACAAAATGAGCGCAAGTCTTGGGGAATAGCCTATTTTTTAATATTTTTGCACGAATATGGATGCCGCACATTACGGCAGAGAAACTAAAGACAAGGATATGGACAACGATTTCGATATAAGACAAGAGACATTGTCGTCGGCGGAAAAAGAATACGAAAACGCTCTGAGACCGCTACGCTTCGATGACTTCAGCGGACAACAAAAGGTGGTGGAAAACCTGGAGGTGTTCGTAGAGGCGGCGAAATACCGCGGCGAACCGCTCGACCACACGCTGCTGCACGGACCGCCAGGACTGGGAAAGACGACGCTCAGCAACATCATTGCCAACGAACTGGGAGTGGGTTTCAAGATAACGAGCGGCCCGGTGCTCGACAAACCTGGCGACCTCGCCGGCATACTGACATCGTTGGAGCCCAACGACGTGCTTTTCATCGACGAGATACACCGTCTGTCGCCTGTCGTGGAGGAATACCTGTATTCCGCCATGGAGGACTATCGCATAGACATAATGATAGACAAAGGACCGTCGGCAAGGTCGATACAGATAGACCTCAACCCGTTCACGCTCGTGGGCGCCACGACACGCAGCGGATTGCTCACGGCACCGCTGAGAGCGCGATTCGGAATAAACCTGCATCTGGAATATTATGACCCCAAGACGCTGATGCGCATCCTGAAACGTTCGGCAAACATCCTGAAGGTGCCCATCGACGACGATGCGGCAATGGAGATAGCGCGACGCTCGCGTGGCACGCCACGTATCGCCAACGCACTGCTAAGAAGGGTGAGAGACTTTGCCCAGGTGAGGGGAACGGGAAAGATAGACACCAAGATATCCCACGTGGCACTGACGGCGCTGAACATCGACCAATATGGTCTCGACGAGATAGACAACAAGATATTGCTCACCATCATCGACAAGTTCAGAGGCGGACCGGTGGGCATCACCACCATCGCAACAGCTATCGGCGAGGATGCCGGCACAGTGGAGGAGGTTTATGAACCGTATCTCATCATGGAGGGATTCATAAAGCGCACACCACGAGGCAGAGTGGTGACAGAACTCGCCTTCCAGCATTTCGGCAGAAACCTGACATTCGGAAATCCTGCAGAACCGTCGCTGTTCTGACGGTTCTGCAATCGGGTCAGCCCCGTCTTGCCGTACGCGTCACCAACTGATAGAGCGCCGGCAGGAGGATGAAAAAGGAGAATATGATGGCAAGTCCCATCCGGCGGTGGTCGCCGCCGAACAGATCCGTCATCCGCACATCTGCCATTTGATGTGACATAAGGCGGATCATGAGATATGCCACCGTATTGTTAACCCAATGGCATAGCACTCCCGGCACGATGCTACCCGTACGACTGTATATCCAACCGAGGAAGATGCCGACAACGAAAGCGTATGGCATCTGGGCGGGGTTCATATGGATCAGGGCGAAGAGAAAGGCCGAAATGACTATCGGCAACCATGTCTTGCCCTTCATCACGGAGAGCAGCGTGCGCAATATCGCCCCGCGGAATATCATCTCCTCCACAAGCGGAGCGAAGAGGCATATCGTTACATAGCCGAAATTGCTGCCTACAAGCAGCGTCAACTCATCTTCCACAAGATTCGGCAGCTCTGGCATCGCCTCTTCGAGAAACGCCATGGGAATGATGGAGCCCAGAGTGAAAACCACTGTCCAGAACAACACGTCCCAATGTTTGCCTCGCACATAATCGGGCGACAGCGGACACCACTTCAATCTATAGAACATCACGAAGAGCACTATACTGTATACCGCCGAAGTGAGCACCAGTTCGGTGGCCTTGTCGGCTGCCGGGCCGGTGATGAGACGATACAGTGGGGGTATCATGAATCCTGCTACTACCTGGATGATTACACCCCAAAGGAGATAGGTGAACACGTCTTTATTCTTTGCTTCTTTCATATCGGGAAATCATTTGTTTTTCTTTTTTCTAATACAAACCAGTAGTCAATAATGACCGTTGGGTGGGTATCCATCATCCCAAGAGGTCGAGCACCTGCTGGCGGTCGGATTGCAACTGGCGCATCAGCTCCTGCTCAGAAGCGAACTTGCGCTCAGAACGGAGCCGCTTCACGAAGCTTACGCTGATTTCGCTGCCGTAGAGATCGCCCTCATAACCGATGATGTGCACTTCCAGAGTGGTGGTCTCACCGTCGAAAGTAGGACGGCAGCCGATGTTCATCATTGCCGGCCTTTCCTTGCCGTCGCCCACATTGGCTGTCATGGCATATACTCCCGGTGCGGGAATCATGGTGCGGACGGACGAAGGGTCGATGTTTGCCGTGGGGAAACTCATCCGTCTGCCCTCTTTCACTCCTCCAACGACCTTGCCTCGCAACGCATAGCGATAGCCAAGGCATTTGGCGGCAAGATCTACCTCGCCCCCGGAGAGGAAGGTGCGGATGACGGAAGAACTCACGTTGACTTCGTTGAGGACGAGAGCCTTGGCGCGTATCACCTCAATGCCGATCTGTTTGCCAAATGCCACATAGTCGTCGAAACCTTCAGAACGGTTATGACCGAAGCGGTTGTCGTAGCCTATTACGAGATACTCCACACCGAGACGGTCTTTCAACACCATGCGCATGAAGTCGAAAGCCGAGAGCGACGCCGTTTCTTCGTTGAAAGGCAACACCTCGCAGCGGTCAACGCCTGTGGCACGGATTCTCGCCACTTTCTCATCGAGCGTACTGAGCATCTGCGGCATATAGTCGCTATGCAACACCTCACGAGGATGCTTGTCGAAGGTCACTACAACAGACTGCAGTCCGTGTCGCTCTGCTACTTCCTTCACCTGGTCTATAAGATAGCGGTGGCCACGATGTACACCGTCGAAAAAACCGATGGTGGCAACAGAGCCTGCACCGTGACAATGATTGGTGACGGACTCTCTGCCAACAGAGTTTTCATCGTCTGGCGACAGGATATCGAGCCACTCGTCGCCATGTGTGACATGCAGCGTGCGGATGCCGAAGGCTTCTGCCGCCTTGCAGTTGGCAAGGGAGTCGTCAACGAAGAGCGTCTCCTCTGCCACGGCTCCTGTCTTCTGGAGCAACGTCTCGAAAATCCGCGGGTCAGGTTTCACCATTCCCATATTATACGAGATGAATGTCTTGTCGAAATAATACTCCGGACCATGGCCTGAGAGCGGGAAGAAATGTTCCACCGCCTTGTCCCAATGCACGGAGTTACTGTTGCTGAGCATATACACTTTGTGGGTCTTGTGCAGACGTTCCACTGCCCTCATGCGCCTCACCGGGATTTGCTGCAGCAGTTCGCCCCAGGCATAGCGTATCTCCTCATTGCTGGCTTCACAGCCTGGAGCACGGCGGCGAATCTCATCGCAGAACTCCTCCACACTGATCTTTCCCAGTTCCAGATCGAGAAACATGTCTGCCTGCTTGCATTCATCCACATAGCAGGAAATCTTGTGGGCACCGATAGCGTTGAGGGCCTCGATGCACTTATGCCTGTCGAGGTCTACCAAGACGCAACCGAAGTCGAAGACTATATTCTTTATTCCGTTGAGTATATCGTTTTTCATCACTGATTGTTTATTTCTTTATCCAAATCGGTCATTAGGAATACCACATTAAACGGCCTAATGACCGTTTTTGGTTATCAATCTCGCCACAAGGCGCCATATCTCTCCTGCCCACAGCACAAGGGATGTGGCTGCCACCACATACACCCAGTCGAGAAGCGAGAGAGGCACCGTGCGGAACATCTTTCCGCCGAAGGTCACTATCACCCACTGTCCCACGAACACCACGACGAGTATACCTGTGAGCACCTTGTCATGACACAGTCCGCGGAAGGCGGAATGGTCGGTGCCGAGCGCCTTGGCATTGAAGAGGTTCCAGAACTGCAGCATGACGAAGGCGGTGAAGAACATCGACAGTTCGTGTGTCTGCATTCCTCCGCCCGTGTTGAAGCAATGGATGAGATATATGAACATCACGGCAAACATCGCCACGCCGGTTCCCACTATTCCTCTCACCATAGAGTGATTTATGATGAAATCGGACTGCTGCCGCGGTTTGTCGTCCATCACATCCTTTGTTGGCGGCAGTGAGGCGAGTGCCATGGCAGCGAAGGTGTCCATGATGAGGTTGACCCATAGAATCTGAGTCACCGTAAGCGGCAGTTCGGTGCCTATCACCGCTCCACCGAGAACAAGCAGCAGGGCTGCCACATTGACCGTGAGCTGGAAGAAGAGGAAACGCTGCAGGTTCTTATACAGCGACCGTCCCCACATCACGGCATTGACGATGCTTCCGAAGGAATCGTCGAGCAGCGTCATGTCGCTGGCACCCTTGGCTACACTGGTTCCAGAACCGAGTGAGAGTCCCACATGGGCATGGTTGAGGGCAGGGGCATCGTTCGTTCCGTCTCCGGTAACGGCGACCACCTGACCGTGGTTCTGAAGCATAGCCACAAGGCGCTGCTTGTCGGCAGGACGGGCACGACACATCACCTTGAGACCGACAACGCATTCATAGGCCTCATCATCAGAGAGGGCGGCGAAGTCGGGACCGGTTATTACGGCGTCGGCGGCCGACTCCTCGTTTATTATTCCTATCTGGCGGCCTATCTCACGGGCAGTAGCGGCGGTGTCGCCAGTCACAATCTTAACTTCTATTCCGGCTCTTTGGCATTCTGCCACAGCACCAGGCACATCGCTGCGAATCGGATCGGAAATGCCCACAATGGCCTGTGCCTGCAACTGCCCTGTATGCATGGCGGCACGCTCCGCATCGGCTGGCGTGGCATCAGCCGGCAGCTCTCTGTAGGCAAAGGCAAGGGTGCGCATTGCCTTGGTCTGCCACGAGGTGAGCCTGCCGGATATCTCATCCGCTTCCTCTCCGGCAATCCGGCAAGCGGCGAGAACTATCTCCGGCGCTCCCTTTACGAAGAGGTATTTATGGTTGCCGAGGCGTGCTGCAGTGGCCATATACTTGCGTTCGGTGGAGAATGGCAACTGGTATATGATATCCTCGGCATGGCGCAGCTTACGGTAGTCCTCTCCCTCTCTGTCGAGCCACAAAAGGAGCGCCACTTCTGTGGGATTGCCGATTCCCTTGGTGCCAGCCTCCGTATCGAGATGTGCCGTGGTATTCAGGGCGAATGCCTTGGCGAGAAGGTCGTCGCTGCCATACAGTTTCCGGATATCGGCAACCTGCATGCGGTTCTCGGTGAGCGTACCGGTCTTGTCGGTACATATCACGGTGACGGCTCCCATCGTCTCACAGGCATGCAGCTTTCTCACGAGGTTGTTGCTCTTGAGCATCCTGCGCATATTGAGGGCGAGGGCAAGGGTGACTGCCATAGGGAGCCCTTCGGGAACTGCCATCACTATCAGTGTCACCGCCATCATGAAATAGCGGAGCACTATCTCTGCCATGCGGAAATAGTCGTCGCCTCGCCACACGCTGTCGGTAACGACATCATGGACGAGGAATATCAGGAAGGCTGCAACGGAGATGCCGATGCCGAATTTGCTGACGAGCTTCGCCAGCTTGTCGAGCTGCACGTTGAGGGGTGTCTTCACCGATGTCAGTTCGGTACTGCTGCGTGCCACCTTGCCTATCTCCGTGGCGTCGCCCACGGCAGTGACTCTGTATGTGGCGCTGCCGTTCATCACCATAGTGCTGCGGAGCAACATGTTGCAGGGATAAGTGGCATCATCTGCGGTTGACGATTCAGAACCGGCTACACTCTTGGTGATTATCGGTTCTCCCGTCAGCGACGACTCGTCCACCTGCAGACTCGACGATCTGACGAGGAGTCCGTCGGCAGGTATCTCATCGCCTACTTCCACCAATACGATGTCGCCGACAACAATGTCGCGACGTGCCACTTCCACCACCCTGCCCTCTCGGCACACCTTCACGGGCTGCTCCTCGCTGAGGGCGGTGAGCACATTGAATTTCTTCGCCGCATCTCGCTCGAAGATGAAGCCAATGGTTGTGGCAAGGAAGATGGCAATGAATATGCCTATCGTCTCTACAAAATCACCCTCCACGAATGCCAACACGAGGGATATCACCGCTGCCACGAGGAGAATCCGGATTATAGGGTCCTGGTATTTCTCCATATACAGTTTCCACATACTCACCGGTTTTGGCGGCGTGAGCACGTTCTCGCCATGTTCTCTGCGGCTCTGCTCCACCTGGCTGGCAGAGAGGCCGCCAACGGTGACAGCGTCTGTATCTAATGTTTCTTTCATAATGTTTATGTCAATAATGCCGAAACGCAGCTTATCCGATGCTTAGGCAATGCAAAGGTAATAAAAAGACAATGATTAGTGACTCCACCACCAATCCGCCCACCGCTTTTTATGTATATTTTGCAAAAAAAGACAGGACAAGAAGCCTGCGAATATCTTTTTTTGCGATAAAATTTGGAATTTAGACAAAAACTTCTTACCTTTGCAGTCGCAAACTTGACCACTTAAGTGTCAAGCCGGGCTTTTAGCTCAGTTGGTTAGAGCAACAGACTCATAATCTGGAGGTCCTAGGTTCAAGCCCTAGATGGCCCACTTGCAACATAAAGCAGTTACGGATTCCGTAGCTGCTTTTTTGTTTTTAATTAATTTTTGCAGCCTTGATGAGTAAGTTGTATCAAATAAAAAGGGCTGTGGAAAGGATGTATACAGAATAAATAAGTTGACGACTACTATATGCGTGGGAGTTCAGCGTATCTGTATGCATGGGGTTCAGCCTGGCACCTCTAAACGTGGATGAGTTAAATTGTCCACGCTTTGCGTTTGGTTTTTTGGCGGAATCTTCGTCTAGAAGAATAACTGTTTGAGTTGGGCGTGTTTACGCAAGGATATTCTGTGAAGTTCAACAATATTACATAATAATACACTTCTGCTCTTGCTTAATGTGCGACATGAGTTTTTCCCAAGATTTTTTTTGTTGAAACATGATACTTTGTCAAAAAAAACCTTACCTTTGCAATGTCTATACTCACACCGAAAGCCCCGATGAGCAGAGGTTGGGCAGACATATACATAATAAGGCGTAACTGTACGCTTTGGTTTTGACTTGTTAGAACTTCGCAAACTCTATGGATTGTCAAAAACAAAGCAACGGGAACGCCTCATGGAGTGTATTGTATACAGCATTCATCGGCTTCGGACGGTTCTGCCGCTCGTTGTCATTGAGGGTGAATTATATACTTACACTAACGTGGGGCTTTCGACGTTGCTCGTTTCGACAATCCGGGCAATGCGAAGGCCTTAACAAGTGGAACGAGTAACAGGACTGGCTCCACGTTTCTTATTTTTGTATATATAACCTAAAAAAAAACCGCCAATCAGGGAGTCGTTGGTTAATTTGTACAAAAGCAACGATGAGAAATTTATGTTTGTTGTTTGCATTGCTAATGTCGATACAATTGGCATCAGCACAGCGAAAGACTGTCATCGTAGAAACTCCTGCAAGTCAGGTTCAAGATGACGGTATGGTATTGAAGCGGAAAGTGGCAATTGGGCGTTTTTCAAATGAGACTCAATATGCTAAAGGAATTTTCTACGACAAAGAAAACGACCCTATGGGAAAACAAGCCTTGGACATTCTTTCCGCAAAGCTGGCTTCTTCTGGAAAATTTATTCTTTTAGAGCGTAGCGACCTTTCCACCCTCTTGGAAGAGTGTCAGAAAAATGGTGGAGGGGCTGCCACCATTGGTGCGGACTACATGATTATTGGCTCAATAACGGAGTTTGGCAGAAAGAATACCGGCAAGAATGGAGTGTTCTCTTCACAAAAGACACAGACGGTAGAAGCAGCCGTGGCTATTCGACTGGTTGATGTTTCTTCTGGCTTAATCATTTACTCGGACGAAGCGAAAGGAAGTGCAGAACTTACCACAAAAACCACTATGGGTGTTGGAGGGGCTTCCAGTTTTGACGCCACACTAAGCGACAAGGCCATTTCAGAGGCTATCGGACAGCTTGTTGAAAACATTATCAACAAATGTACCAATAGTCCTTGGAAAACATACATTATATCTAGCGATACAGACGGAACGCTCATAGCTGGTGGAGCCAGCCAAGGCATCAAGGAGGGAATGAAATTTGCCATCAAGACAAAAGGAAAGAAAGTCAAGAACCCTCAGACAGGCATTATGATAAACCTCCCTGGCAAACAAGTAGGTACTGCCACGATATTGTCTACTGGCGGTGACACTCCAGAAACGGAATATTCGTTTGTAAGTGTAGATGCGTCAGAGCCAATCAACGAAACGACAATGAATAACTACATAATTGAACAGATAAAATGAAAAAATTACTAACTCTATTGTTCGCCATTCCCCTCTTATTGATTGGATGCCGCGCCCATCTTCCCGTAGCACAGGAAAGCGGGAAAGAAGACATTGCATATCTACTGTTTGTCAGTCCAAAAGAATATGCAGGAAAAAGTGTCTTTGTTAAAATTGATAGCAACGCCCCGTTTGAAGCGAAAGTTGTAAAGAGCTCAAAAGCCAACAGACGTGGCTCTCAATACGGAATTACAGTAGGAACAAGAAACATAACGGTGTCTTATGATGGTAAAAACATCTATCAAAAGAAGATTTTTGTATCTACACAAGAAGTTAAACAAATAATGTTGCCATAATGAAAAAGTTAATTTTGTTAGGAGCTGTAATTGGACTATTATCCTCATGCAGCTCAACCAAGTCTTTGTATTCATGGTACGACTACGAGAACGCAACCTACCAGTACAACAAAAAGCGTACAGATGAGTTAAAGGTGAAAATGATGGACCAGTATCTCAAGCTCATTCAGAAGCAAAAAGGTTCACGTAAAGTTGTTCCACCAGGACTTTATGCAGAATACGGATACGCTCTTTATATGGGTGGCAAGAAAGAGGAGGGTTTGAGCTATCTCAAGCAGGAGATAAAACTTTACCCCGAATCAGAGTCTTATATTTCACGAATCATTAAACAGTTAGAGAAATGAAAAAGATATTAACACTTATATTGACGGCAATTGTCGTTGTGTCTTGCTCGTCAACAAAGACGATGGGCGAGCAATATCCGGCCATGTACGAAGAAAAGCCTGTCACGATTGCCATTATGCCCCCTATAAACCAGACAACACATGCAGAGGCAAAAGACTATTTTTACACAACCATGTATCTTCCTTTGTGCGAGAAAGGCTATTATGTGTTTTCTCCATATCTGACGATGGAGATGTTCCAACAAGAAAGTGCGTATGATGCGGAAAACTTTCTGGAAGCCGATCTCTCGACTTTCCGCAGGGTTTTGGGTGCCGATGCGGCAATGTTTACAATTATCAAAGCCTGGAAACGTAGCAACTTAGGCGGAAAGCTGACTGTTGATGTAGAGTACATCCTTCGCTCTACCAAAACAGGACAAACGCTTTACACACGTGAAGGCAACATTAAAGTTGATACCAGTGTAAATGGTGGCAGCGGTGTGTTCGGAGCCGTAGCTGGTCTCATAGCAACTGCTATCAACACAGCTGCTACTGACAAGGTCATTGCTGGAAGAAAATGCAACGCATTCGTATTGTCAGATTTGCCTGCTGGCAAATATTCTGATTATTACGGAAAAGATGCAAAAAATCCTGCTGGCAAAAAGTTCATTAAAGCAACTGTAAAATAAACAGGGGACGCACGACAGTTACTATCTGGCAGATAACGAAATAGTATAAGCGAGTAGGAGGGAAACGAAGTAGTTTCCTTCCTACTTTCGTTTTCCAACCTCTCACACCACTATACATGCCGTTCTGCATACGGCGGTTCCTATTTTTGGAGCCATTCGAGATACGACTCCATTAAAGTTGCATACCCTACTGAGCGTGGCTTATTGTTAGTTTTTCCAAATGTGACATCCGTCTCCCATCGAAACCTTCTACCACCCAGTACAAGCCATCAACGACCTTATCCAAATTGTGGAATTTGCATTTTATCGGATATAGTCGTTTATTTGGAAGCTGACATTCGAATGGAGATTGATGATTTAAAGGATATGGACATAAATATATTTAAGCAATATGCCCAGGTTGGCAAAAAGTCAAAATCCATAGAAACTATAATCAGATATTTAAGGAAATGAGCACAAACGGAATATTCAATCAAATGCTTTCGGGCTATGACATAACGACCGGACAGCAAAAGCGGAATGCCATTTTTTGAGGTCAACCAGCAGATTGTTCTTGCTGGTCTTTATAATGGTGGTTTTTTCAACGAAGCTGCTTTCTACGGTGGAACTTGTCTGCGCATATTCCATGGATTGCAGCGTTTCTCAGAGGATTTGGATTTTTCTCTTCTTGCTCCCAACGATAATTTTGAATTTACGCAATATTTTCTGCCTATAGTCGACATATTCGCTATGGTCGGCAGAGAGGTTGAAATAAAAAAGAAGGACAAAAAGAATTTTGGCAAGGTGGAGTCTGCATTTCTGAAAGACAACACAGATGTATATCTTTGTTAAAGGATCGTTTTCTATTGTCATCTGTTGTTGATTACAAACTTCTTCATCAGAATCTGAAGCCGAAGAACATTCTCACCCGCCATTTATTTCTGTGGAGCTGCAGGTGGGCATCGTCGCCGGCAACGGAATAGTTGTATATCGCTGTGGCTCCGGCAAACTTGTTGCGCCAGGAATATACCACGGCAGCACGGCCGGTGATGATGACTGAAGGGAAATGATACTCCATACTGTTACGATAGGTGTATGAGTCGGCAGAGGAATCTGTTGATTCATCGGCAGAGACGTCCGGAGAGGTAAAGACGGCAGAGGTGGTTGTAGCGCCATCGCTGATGGCGGCATCAGCAGCGACGGCAGATTCCTCGCCAGTGGCTGAAATCCGGGTCTTGGTGTAGTCATGGGAATATATGGTGACGGTGGGCAGGGCGGAGAGATGGAAGAGCCAATGGCGGTGTACAACGAGGTTGTAGGCATATCCTCCACCAACGGCAAACTCGTTGAGACGGATGGTCATATCTTTCATCTCCGTCTTCGACCCGTCGAAGCTCGCCCCTATCATCCAGCTGCCGGCGCTGCGCTTCTGCACATAGCTCTGGCTGAAGGCGGCAGGGAATGAGAAGCGGCGACTGTTGAAGGCGTAATAGAAATTGAGGTTCAGGGCATTCTGCGACACCTGTCCCCTACCCACGTCCACTCGCTTGCCATCAACATAGCGGTGGCCATGAAAGGTCTTCGACGACAGATACACCACATCGAAGCCATAGCGGTTGCTGTATGAATTGAGGTTGAACTCATAGTCCTTGTTCTTTCCGGCGAGTTTGGCAGGATTCACAGAGAGGCTGAGCCCCAGTCCGCGATATGCCGCCGCCACGCTGAACGTGCCCCGGCAGTCTGCCATCACATGCGTACGGCGCTCCAGGACATCCGTCTTCGTCACGGTCTGCATGTCGGCACCCGACAACACACCAGTAAGCTTCACCGTCCACCGTGCATCAGGACGGGCGATGTATGCCGTGTCATATTTTATCTTGTTGTATTTGGCAGCCAGGAGGGAGTCGCCGCGGAACAGTAGCCTGTCGTAGCGCTGCATGCGCGCCTGGCGCTTGTGGTATTGTCTCAGCAGTCGTTGTTTCTTCTTCTCGCCCATATTGCTGCGGAGCACCCTGTCAATGAAGAGGGAGTCAGCCCAGCGCAGCATCTGGCCTCTGTCAGCCGACTGCCGGAGCTGGAGTCTGAGACTGTCGGCAATCTGCAGTTTTTCTCTGAATGTCTTGCGTTCTTTCTTCTTTTGGGCGAGGGCGGTTGCCGGTGTCATAAGCGACAGTACGACGAAAAGCAGTATCGCCTTGATGGCTGCGACACTGCTCACGGGAACTATTCTTGATGATATTCTTTGTGGAATTCTTTGCATATCCTTTGATATACAGGTTGTCAACGCTTCATTTCCTTCAGCAGCGCCAGTGCCTTGTTCTCGGCAGCTTCCATGATCTCGCGCTCGCCGGGACCTTTGTCGTTGATGCCGCAGAGATGCAGGATGCCATGGATTATCACGCGGTGAAGCTCGTCGTCATATTCCTTGCCGAAGAGTTCGGCATTCGAGCGCACCGTGTCGAGCGAAATCACTATATCGCCGCTCACCACATCATCCTCGTCGTAGTCGAAGGTGATGACATCCGTATAGTAGTCGTGACCGAGATATTCGCGGTTCACCTCCAGAATCTTCTCGTCGTCAACGAACATATATCCTATGTCGCCCAACCGGCGCTTGTATGAAGCCACTACAGCCTTTATCCAAGCCGTCGTCTCGCGCTTCTTTATCTTTGGCATTGCTATGCCCTCTGAATCGTATGAAATCATAATCAGAAAATTTATTGTTGTCCGTTTTTGTCAAGGCAGGAATCGCTTCACGTCCTTTCCAAAGTGTGTCAGCTCCCTCACCACGCTCGAGCTGATGCTCTCCATTCCGGCTTCGGCAAAGAAGAGCACCGTCTCTATTCCCGTTAGCTGCCGGTTGATATCCGCCTGCTCACGCTCATATTCGAAGTCCTTCACGCTTCTCACTCCCTTTATGATGAACTCCGCTCCCTCGCGGCGGGCGAAGTCTACGGTGAGGTCGTTATACTGCTTCACCTCTATCTTCTCCTCCTCTTTGTATATCTGGCGTATTGTTTCGACGCGCGTTTCCGTGGTCTGCATGTATTTCTTGCGTTCGTTGTAGCCCACTCCTATCACGATTTTGTCGAAGAGCGGCAGAGCGCGTTTCACGAGCGAGTCATGGCCTATGGTATATGGGTCGAAGCTGCCAACGAGTATTCCTGTTCTCATATCTGTATATTTGCAATGGTATGATTCCAGTCCTAATGACTGATTTGGGTTATATCGTTGCAAAAGTAATATATTCATTTTTCTAATGCAAGAAAAACGTTGTCATTTAGCCTAAATCGACCATCAGGGCGTTTGGGAAGAAAATAAAATTGAATATCTTATAGTTGTAATTATTCAGTGAACCCTAATTAATAGCAAGCCCTATTTATTATCATCCTGATTTTCCCCTACGTCATAGATAAAATCCAAAGAACACAGTTTATAATTCTGCAGTCAGCGACATAATGTCAGAGAACGGTTAATATTTTTAAACTTTTCTGACGATTTGTCAAGTCACAATAGTCATAATGACAAAATGTGTAAGCGGCACAGGAATTGCATCTCCATTAGCGAAGGCTGAAAACCGAAGGCGGAAGGATCCGAAAGAAACCTGAAGCCGAGAGGCGAAAGCCAATGAAAAGACTGCTGGTCAAAGCCGAAGAAAAGAGGCAGAGACCAACGGAAAAAAACAGATAAATAAAAAACTAAAATAAAAATGGAGGTATTTGATATGTTACCAGTAATGAACAGAAATCTTTGGATGCCAGAAGAGTTTAATGACTTTTTCGATACTGACTTCATGCCACGTGTAAGTGCTACGGCACCGGCAATCAACGTCAAGGAAAGCGAGAAAGACTACACAGTGGAACTCGCCGCTCCTGGACTGACAAAGGATGACTTCAACGTCAACATCGACAACGACGGTAACCTGCACATCAAGATTGAGAACAAGAGCAACAAGAAGGATGAGGACAAGAAGAGCCACTATCTGCGTCGCGAATTCTCATACAGCAAATACGAGCAGACATTGCTCCTTCCTGACGATGTGGAGAAAGACAAGATCGCTGCCAGCGTAAACCATGGCGTATTGACCGTAGAACTTCCAAAGCTCGTGAAGGCAGAGGAGAAGACAGCACGTCAGATTGAAATCAAATAAGGCGTGAGAGAGAAGGAAGCATAGAGAAAGGAGAATGTTTTAGATTACATAAACCCACATAGTTGGTGTTGGTTAAGTGAAGGCGCTTGCCCTATTGGGCAGGCGCCTTTTTCGTTATTATCAGCACATGGCGCGAGTCGGCAAGCGTGGTGGCAAAGATATACGTGTCGCCACCGTCTTTGATCTTCAGCTTCTTGCGCAGGTCTGCCACTGAGAGAGGGAAGTTCCTCACGGCGACGTTTGCCTTGGCAATGCCTGAGAGAGCCTGCCGCAACGCCTTCTTGTTGAGCTCCGTAACGGCACACACCTGGAACCGTCTGCCAGGGAAAGCCTCAACGAGACTTTCGGAAAGGAAGAGATGACTGTTTTGAGCCACCTGCGGCATTCCGTATCTCGCCGAAAGCATGGCGAAACAGCCTGCCTTCATTATTGATGCGTTAGGCTCATAAATCCAACATCCGGGCTGCAGAAGGGCTGAAGGGGAAACGGCAGATGGAGAACTGCATGGAAGCAGAGCACAGGTGTCGCCGCCATCGGTATATTCCTCTGAAACATAGTGCCAAGAGCCATCAGCCAGCTGCTGACAGTCAACACAACATACATGCAGCGGAGCACCACCCTGTCTGCCGCCACCAGCAGAGAGCACGAGCAGGAGTTCCTTACACTCGTTCTTCACTGAGATGATATGCACCTCTGAAACATTGCCGATGTCTGCCACCGCCTTGTGCCAGTCGAGCATAGGCGACAGCTTCACCACCACATAGTCGGCATGGGCAAGAAGCTCACCCTTGAGCGCCACCACATCCGGTGTGCAGTCGGCGATGGCGAAGGTGCGTCCGCCATGGTCGTCGCGGCGTGCCGGGTCGATGAATAACGTCGTGGCATGGGGCATGTTGAGGAGATATTCCTCGGTGTCGCCACAAACGATTTCCGCATCCTCCACGCCGAGCAGCGGCATGTTGTGGGCCACTACCCTACAGAGCGTCTCCTGCCTCTCCACATACGTCTTGTGACGGAAGCCTCTCGACATAAAGGAGAAGTCCACTCCGAATCCTCCCGTCAGGTCTACGTGTCTTTCTGCATTGCCGTCAGCCAGACGCTCAGCCAGGCGCTGCTTGTATACGGCAGTAGGCTCCGACGAACATTGTTCCATGGATAGATGCGGCGGGAATACCAGTCCGTCGGTATCTGCCCATGAAGGCAGTTTCCGTCGTGCCGCCTGCCATCCCGCAATCTGTTCCAGTGCGTATGCCATGTCAACGCCATCGGGTCTTGACTTGAGGGCGAGCTGGCGCACGTCGTCGGTCTTGTGTATGGATATGAACGAGAGGGTCTCGCCGTTGGGTGTCATTATCATATCAATATGTATTCTTGAGTAAACGAAAAGGCTCCGTGCCTTCCCTTTGTGTAGAATGCCCGGAGCCTTGTCTTTGTGTATGTATGCAGTGAAAAGCTAAGCCATTATTTCTTCACCACCTTCACCATCTTGCCGTCAGCAGTCTTCACAACGTATACGTTGCCGCTCTGCATCTTGCTCACCTGCTGTCCGCTAACGGTGTAGATCTTGGTAGCGTGGATGTTCTGGTCCATCTTGGTCTCTACTGTAGAGATGCCGTTGGTCACCTTTCCTTCCTTGATGTCAACAGTGTAGCGGGTGATGTTCTTGCTGTCGGCAGAAACCACGGTGATTGTAGCTGTAGAAGCCTTAGGGTCGGTAGAAGAACGCTCTACTTTCTTTGTCACAGTAGCACCGGCGCCGGCTGTCACCTCAATCATGTCTACAGTCATCTTCTTTGAAGCAGGCACCTTAGAGTAGTAGTATGTTCCAGGCTCGAATCCGTTGATTTCCTGTCCGTCAATCTTGATGGAGCTGAGCTGTGAACTGTACTCGAGTTCCACGTCGTCTACATAGAGCTTGTCGTCAGCGCTTCCCTTACCAGGAGTAGCGTTGGTAGAAATGGTCACGAGGATAGCGTTAGGGTCGGCACCGTTAGCTACGTAAGTATCATAGTCGAACGGAATTGTGATCTTCTGCCACTCGTCCTTGCTCTCGATGGTCTTGTTCTGAGCCTTTGCCACTACATTTTTGGATTCTGTTCCCTCTGCCTCTGGATCCTGATACTTCTTGCCGTCGGTGATCACCGCGCTGATTGTGGCATAAGGATAGTCTTTGGCGAGGTCGCCGCCGCCCTGCTGGAACTTCACCCACACGCTGATAGCGTCCGGCTTGGCGTCTACAGTAGCATAGAACGGATCGCCGTTGGCGTCGAGAGCCTCGTTGCTGAAATCGAGGAATGCGTGGTTGCCGGTGTTTGCAGCCTGTGCAGCACCTGCGTTCATCTGTCCTGTAGTGATTGTTCCGTTAGGAATCTGTCCGAGGATAGCCTTTCCTGTTGTGATGAGCACGCTCTTCTTTCCTGTAGTTCCGGGACGAGTTTCGTTGCTCTCCTCTGTGTGGACAGCGCTCTTCACCATTGCAGCCAGCGTACCGGTAGCTGTCATGAACGAATGCCATGCGTTTGGCTCCTGGCTTGTTGCAGAACCGGCTGTGGCTGTATGGAATTTCTCGAAGCCAGAGTTAGGAATCTGTCCGATGGTATAGTCTTCGTCGCCGAGGCTGATCTTGATTGAGCGTCTGATAGCCTTGAAAGTATCGATGATGAGGTTGCCATAGAACTTGCCGCCGCGGATTTCTCCGTTGAAGTAAGTCTGCAGCTTGCCGCCGTTGAGGGCAGTGTAGCCAGGACCCTGCCAGCTGATATCCGTGTCGTCGCCTTCAGCGATTTCGATGTCCTGAACAGAGCGCAGGATGGTATATACGCCGGCGTTTGTCATAGGAACATTCTCGATAACGATGTTTCCTACTGGCTGCTCCTGCATATAATACTCGTATTTCACGTTCTTGATGGTCACGGTGCATGTGCCGTCGCCGTTTGGCTGAACCTGAACAGTAGAGTTAGGATACTTCTTGGATCCGGAACCGGCGTTGATGTCCAACGTGGTCACATAGTCGGTTGCCTGTGCTGTGAGTGCTGCGGCAGCCAGGATGAACGAAGATAATAATTTTTTCATGTGTAGTATTATTTTTAACGATTAAATGATTTCTCCATTATTTGTTCATCACCTTCACGGTCTTGCCGTTTGTAAGCTTCAGGATGTTGATGCCGCGCACCATAGAGTTCACGCGCTGTCCGCCGAGTGTATATACGGCAGCCACCTTTGCGTTCTGGTCAGCGATGCCGGCAGAGATGCCGTCGGTACCGAAGTTGTTGTCGCCGAACACTGCCTCCACGTCGCCTACGCTTGGCACGGTGAGGCTGATGAGAGCATAGAACTTGTCGCCCTTGCTGCGTGAACCTTCCTTCACGGTAACGTCGATCTTGCCGCCGAGCATCTCCTGGATTTCAGCGCCATTGGTGATGGTAGCTGTCTGTGTGGTGGCATAGTTGGTGAATCCCTCTGAGTCGTCGTCGCCCTGAACATCGGTCATGGTAACGTCGCCGATGAGCATCTCCATGAAGCTGAACTGGTTGAGCTTGATGGTGTATTTGCCTTCCTCTGCCTGCTCGGTGATAGTGATGGAAGCCCTGTCTGTGACAGGCTGCCCCATAACGGTGATTACGATATTGTCCTCATAAGTTTTCTCGTTGTTTCCTTGTGCCATTGCGCCAATGGTGATCATTGCCATGGCGATAAGAGTAAAAATTTTCTTCATAATAAAAATGATAATGTTTTTAATTTAATGTTTTCCTAAATTCTTTTTGCCTTTATTTAATTGTCTTGTCTATTCATCAGAATCCTGACTGCCCATCGGGGAGGAATCTGTCAGCAGAGGTTGCCGCCGCCGGATTGAATACAAGTACAAGGTCATTTCATCCTATACGAAACGCCGACAGTGCCATACACCGGATACATCGTCTGCTCGATAGTGTCGAAATTGCCTTTGAATATCCCCGTGAAACCCCAGGAGAGATCAACGAATATTCCCCAGGAGTGATGGAAATGCCAGTCGGCTCCCACCATCATTCCCCATTGCAGCTTGCGCATACTGTCGGAAAAGTCATAGGTTCCGCGGCTTCCGTCGGTGGTGCCGAGCTCCACTTTTTCTCCCGTAGGGTCGCCCACTCTGAGGTATCCGTCGTAGGCGGCTCCCTTGAAGGTGCGGGTGCGCACATAAGAGAGATAGGGACCAGCCTTGATCTGCCACTTGTCGTTGAAGCGGTAGGTTGCCTGCAGAGGCATGGTGAGCATCCATTGCACAGCCTCCGACTGATTCTTTCCGGTGAACATACCCTCGAGTTCCTGTCCGCCGCGCACGATTTTCATGTGGTAGTTCTTCACCGTGGCGTCGATGTCCATTCCCTTGTTCTCGAGTCTCAATCCTGTGGTCAGTCCCCATTTGTCTGTCAGCGGCTTGTAGACGCCGAGTCCCAGCATCACGCTCAGCGTTGGTCTGTAGGCATCGAGCGAACGGATAGACGCCGGCATTCCCATCGGCATCGTTCCACCGATATTGTATCCTGCCCTGAGGTCATATTTCAGGTCATCGAGTATTCCTCCGGCATGAACTGAGAGTGCCGATGCGGCAAGGAGTGCCAGTGATAATATTGTCTTCTTCATTGTTGTCTTTCTTCTTGTTTATCGTAAGAGTTGGTTTCTGCCATGCGGTGCCGTGGCATCAGTCCTCGCAGATGAGTTCGAACTCATCCACATAGAGTGTGCTGCCCACTGCCCCCTGGAAGGTGGCTCCCTCATAGCTCGAGGTGCACACGATGGCAATGCTATATCCATTGGCGCGTAGCAGGTCGGGGTCTACCACACCGGTGTATTTGAACTGCAAGTCAAACGGTGTCCATTCGCTGGTGGCGTTTATCTCGCCGATTTCTGCCAGCGCCACGATATATGGATTTGTCTTCACGTCGTTGCCGTTGAGAACGAAAGCCTCTCCGTTGTCGTCGTGGTTGCGATAGAGCACGGCATAGATGTCGCCATGGTCGGTCTTTCCCTCTACCGGCTTTCCTGCCTTGTCCTGATATGTCTCGCCGGGAGCATACTTGTAGTAACCCGTTAATCGCAGCGGCTTCTTGTCGAACGGCAGTCCGAAGCGTGTCGCCGCCATGGTATTGGTGAGAGCAGGTTTGGTGTCGAATTCTCCGATGAAGAGGTTTCCGGCGGCGATGCGCATGTTCGACATCACTCCGAAGGGTCCCGTGCTGCGTGTGGTAAGCTTCACGCATCTGCCTCTCACTCCGCCTTCTACGCTCACCGTGGGATAGTCCTCATAGGGCGCCTTGCCCATACTGAGCTTGAATCCGCCGTTGCCGGTTGCCCAGTCGCGGTATATCTTGCTGTCGCTGCCCCGGCTGTAGTCATACCACTGATGGTATTTCTCCGTGCCGTCTCTGTCGATGAAGAAGTCGATGTTCTCAAAGCTGTACTTCAGCGGCAGCAGCTTGGAACCGAAGCCCACGTAGTATTCCCTTGTCCACGCACCGTCTTCGGATGTCACGGTGTATTTGTGTCTGGCATTGTTGGAGAAATCGAGTTCCGTACCGCTTGCCGGACTGATGGTGGCGCCGGGTGTGAGCTGGAACTGCGGCGACATCTTGCTGATATCGGCATTGTCTTTCACCTCAAAGGAAATCTGTGAGGTGTTTGAAGGCACGTCGATGCTGGCGTCGGTCTGGTTGTTGAAGACCGCGTCCCAGTTGTCCATCACGACAAACGCCTTCTGTATATCACATTCGGCATTCGGGGCCTCATCCTTAAAACAAGAGGTCAGCATAGTGCAAGCTCCGATTGCTGAAAGGAAATAAATAGAATATTTCATCAAGACTAAAATAATAGTTCACGTGGCATCATGCGCCACGCCTTTGTGTTACAAAAACTTACCCATCGCAAGTACAGACCATCACAAGCGTGGCTGTCTATTGGCGTATGGATATAATATACCGGGGCAAAGGTACGCTAAAAACCTTTAACTTGCAAGATTTCAGCGTCAAAACGAATAATTTAGACTACTTTTCATTCCAAGATATACCATAAAAAACGCCACGAGAAGCCACAAAACGTTGCGCATTATGGAAATTTAAGCGGAAAAAGGACCGAGGGAAAAGTAAAATCATTATATTTGCACGTTAAAAGCAACATTAATTAAACAAATACAAAGCATTTCTTATGAAAATAGCATTGATCGGCTACGGAAAGATGGGCAGGATGATAGAACAGATAGCCAAAGACCGTGGTCACGAAATAGTTTGCGTCATCGACGTTGACAACCAACAGGATTTCGACAGCGAGGCGTTCAAAAGTGCCGACGTGGCAATAGAATTCACTAACCCTACAGCGGCATACGGCAACTACCTCAAGGCTTTCAGACACAACGTGAAGGTGGTGTCGGGCTCTACGGGATGGATGAAGGAACATGGCAACGACGTGAGGAGAATGTGTTCTGCCGAGGGCGGACAGACTCTGTTCTGGGCATCAAACTTCTCTGTCGGCGTGGCGATTTTCTCTGCCGTGAACAGGTATCTCGCCAAGATAATGAACGGATTCCCGCAGTATGACGTGCGCATGGAGGAGACTCACCATATCCACAAGCTCGACGCTCCGAGCGGCACCGCCATCACACTGGCTGAAGAGATAATCAGCGACGTTGACCGCAAGAAGGAATGGGTGAAGGGTGTGCAGAGACTTGCCGACGGCAGCGTGGAGGGCAGCAACAATGTGGCTGCAGACCAGCTCGCCATCGAGAGCATCCGCCGCGACGAGGTGCCGGGAATCCACTCCGTGGTTTACGACAGCGACGCCGACTGCATCACCATAACCCACGACGCCCACTCGCGCAAGGGATTCGCCATGGGAGCGGTGCTCGCGGCAGAATATACCAAGGACCACAGCGGACTGCTGACGATAAGCGACATGTTCAAATTCTGAACCGCCGGCGGAAAAGGAAGACGAAGACAGGACTCTAATGGCCTGTCATGGACCGGACACGAATCGGGATAATAGTATCAACAGAAAGGCAAATCCTGATACTCCGGATAATTGAATCAACAGAAAAAAGATAAATCCTGATAATTGACAAGAAAATGATTGACAAGGAAAAAGCAAAGCTGAACATGAAAGTGCAATGGGCTAAGTTCATCGGCGTGACCGTGCTGTACCTGTTGTTCCTCGTGTGGGTAAAGAGTTGGCTGGGACTCGTCGTAGTGCCATTCATCTTTGACGTTTACATAACGAAGAAAATAAAATGGCAATGGTGGAAAGACGCCGAAGGCCCCACAAGATTCATAATGTCGTGGGTTGACGCACTGGTGTTCGCACTCGTGGCAGTGTATTTCATCAACCAGTTCTTCTTCCAGAACTATGTCATACCATCATCTTCACTTGAGAAATCACTCCTCACCGGCGACTACCTCTTCGTGAGCAAAGTGAGCTACGGACCCCGCATCCCGGAGACTCCGCTCACCATGCCGCTCACACAACACACACTGCCGGTGATAAACACAAAGTCGTACATAGAATGGCCACACTGGGAATACCGACGCGTCAAAGGACTGGGCAACGTGCAGCTCAACGACATCGTGGTGTTCAACTATCCTGCCGGAGACACCCTGGTGGAAAACTATCCCAACGCCGACTTCTACCGCGACATCTGCTATGCCACAGGCTACCAGCTGCTCGCAAACCAGTATGTGGACCTGAGCAAGATGACGCCCCAGCAGAAATACGACTATTTCCAGAAGGTTTACAAGACAGGACACGACTATGTGGCTGCATCGCCACAGCAGTTCGGAAACATCATCAGCCGACCCACCGACCGCCGCGAGAACTACGTGAAGCGCTGCGTGGGACTGCCTGGAATGACTCTGCAGATAAAGAACCGCATCGTTTACCTCAACGGCAAGCCGAACAAGGAGCCGGAGAATGTGCAGTACACATATAACGTGCAGCTCAACCAGCCTGTCAGCGACGACCTGATGAAGGAACTCGGCATCAGCATGGAAGATCTCGGAAGCCTCAACTCCAACGGATACATGCCGCTTACAAAGCGTGCAGCAAAGGCACTCGCCGCCAACAAGACATTGGTGAAGAGCATCAAGCTGGCACCTGAGATGAAGAACGACATCCTGTATCCGCTCGACGCCGTGACAGGATGGACACGCGACAACTACGGACCAATCTGGATTCCGAAGAAGGGAGCTACGGTAAAGCTCGACATGAACAACATCGCCATCTATGAGCGCCCGATACGTGCCTATGAGCACAACAAGCTCGAAGTGAAGGGCGGCAAGATATACATCAACGGAAAACAGACCGACCGCTACACATTCAAGATGGACTACTACTGGATGATGGGCGACAACCGCCACAACTCTGCCGACTCACGCTACTGGGGATTCGTGCCTGAAGACCACATCGTGGGCAAGCCGATATTCATCTGGTGGTCGAGCGACCCTGACCACAGAGGATTCTCCGGAATAAGATGGAGCAGACTCTTCAGATTCGTTGACAACATAAAATAACATGTTGACGGAATAAAATCCCATACATACAGAGAGAAGACCGCCGGCGGGAGACACCCCCTCTCCCACCGGCGGCAACTCAAGGAAACAGATGAGAAACGCCATAAAGTTCATAATCGCCATCATCATTGCGGGACTGCTCATGATTCTCTTCCGCTGCGTGGCATTCACCATCTATATAGTCCCCAAGACGGGCATAAAGCCATGGCTCGTCGATGGCGACCGTGTGCTGGTGAACAGATGGAGCTATGGACTGAGGACGGGCAGCGACAAGACATTCCCATACAGCCGGTGGTTCCGCAAGCCGGTGGGCAAAGGTGAACTCGTGGCTTTCAACTATCCGCTCGACACCATGCACACCGTGACGAACAGAAGCGTCCACGCCGCTTTCTGCATGGCAGGACCGGGCGACACCACATACGTTGACCACCACCCCATCATTCCGCCGAAGAGATGCCGCATGGTGGAAGTGAAGCCATGGAACATAAAACTCCTCTGCAACACCTACCGTATCCACGAGGGACGGAAGGCGGACATCAAGGACGGGAAACTCATCGTGGACGGAAAGGCGACACGCTACGCCTATTTCTCAAGAAACTATTATTGGATGAGCTCTGTCGACGGCGACACAACGCCGGACAGCAGATATTACGGTTTCGTGCCCGAAGACCACATCATAGGACGCATCGTCATGGTGGTTTATTCCAGAGGCAACAGCGAGTCGTTCTTCGGCAGCTTCAGAAACGCCAGATGGCTGATGCCGCTATAACGGAGTCATACCGCTCATCCACAAAACTCACCCTGAATGACAGCTTTATTATCTTCAACATACTTCGGACCCATACAGTGGTATCAGAAGCTCAACCGCTATGACAGCATATTAATCGAGCAGCACGACAGTTTCGTAAAGCAGACCTACCGCAACCGCTGCATAATAGCGACGGCAAACGGGAGTCTGGCTCTCAGTATGCCCACATCGCCCGGCAACAAGGACAAAAACGATGAGGGGATGCCGACGACGGTGAACTCCACCATAATCAGCGACCACGGCAACTGGCGCCACGTACACTGGAACGCATTGAAGAGTGCATACGGTGAGTCGCCTTTCTTCGAATACTATGCCGACGACATCATGCCCTTCTTCACCGAGAGATGGACAGACCTGTATTCCTTCAACATGGACATCTGCCGGAAGATGTGCGAACTGCTCGACATAGAACCGAACATTTCGCTCACAGACCATTATATCAGCAGAGAGGAAGCTGGCGACCTCGGCATCGCGGACTTCCGCGACGCTATCCGGCCCAAGCATCCGCTGCCAGACCCCGACTTCGAACCACGGCGCTATTATCAGGTGTATGAACAGCGCCACGGCTTCCTGCCTAACATGAGTATTCTCGACCTGCTCTTCAACATGGGAAACGAGAGCGTGCTATGGTTATAGATATGAGTAAAAGTTGCCCATATCGCTGATTCTTAGTAAAAACGAAAATTTCCGAAAAAACTGTCAGATTGTCTGGTTTTTTGTTGTAATATCCTGACAGACAGATAGTTGACGACCTGGCGATTGTCAGCCAATTGTCTGGATGGTTTGCTGATAAGAGGAATTTTCAGATGAGAGGAATTGCATACGTTGGCAGAATTCTGAAAACAGGAATATTAGTATTACAATACGAACTTATTGGGCAGACGTCTGACAGCAAATCTGCCCATCCGGGGCAAGCACGTTGCCCATGATGGGCAAGCCCCGTGCCCCAATTGGGCAAGCACCGTGCCCAATTTTTAACCCAAATCGGTCATTAGGGTTTGCCTGTATTTTGTTTTTTAGAAGAGTGGATTTTGTTTGGCTTTTAATGAGTAATAGTGGGCTATTGCGAATTAAAAACAAGCAAAAGACACCTTATAAAAAAACAAAAGACTACAAGCAGTTGTAAAATGTTTTATTGAACGGCCTAATGACCGATTAGGGTTTAACACAAACTGACATTAGGATTAAGTGTGAACTAAATTAATTCCGCTAATGGGTTAATACAACGAAAAATCCCTCAATGAGGGACGCTTTTGGCTTAAAACGTCCCTCATTGAGGGAAATATTTGGCGAATTTGTCCCTCTTAGAGCTTTTTTACAAGGCGCCTTTTGTCCGTTTTAAATCCGCAAAATGCCTTGCCTGCACAATAAATTCCTCAGAAAGGAGTGTTTATCTCAGTTTTTATATTTACCTTTGCCATATATCAGATGTTCTTTATCTAAGTTTTTGTAAGATTGCAAGTCTGCTGATTTAAGGTAAAGACGGAAGACAACGAGACCTGATTTTATCGATGAATACGGGATTTTTTAACCCAATCGGTCATTAGGGCTTGTCTGGATTTTGCTCTTTTAGAAGAGTGGATTTTGTTTGGCTTTTAATGAGTAATAGTGGGCTATTACGAATTGAAAACAAGCAAAAGACGCCTTATAAAAGACAAAAAACGGCAAGCAGTATATAAATAAACAATGGAACGGCCTAATGACCGTTTGGGGTTTAATCATAAGAAACCAGAAACATAACAAATATGGATTATATATTTGAGACCAAGATGATGGTGCGCGACTACGAATGCGACATCGAGGGAATAGTAAACAACGCCAACTACCTGCACTACGCCGAACACACAAGACACCTGTTCTTGCAGAAATGCGGACTCAGCTTCGCAGAGATGCACAGAAGAGGAATCGACGCCGTGGTGGCAAGGATGAACCTGCAGTTCAAGACTCCTCTCAGATGCGACGACGAGTTCTTCTCCCGTCTGAACCTCACCAAGGAGGGAATAAAATACGTGTTCCATCAGGACATCTACCGTGCGTCGGACAACAAGATATGCTTCAAGGGAGTGATCGACCTGGTCTGCATCGTTGACGGCAGACTCGCCAACAGTCCCGAATACGACGATGCCTTCAAGGAATATATAAACAAATAAGACGATTCGGATGGATACAGCACAGCAAGAAATACTCAATGCCCTGACGCTGTCGAGAATGGGATTCTACAATATCCCGGCGATGAGGGAACTGCTCCACAGGGCAGGTTCATTCACAAACATCGCCGACCATCATGAAAACATACTCGACATCGTGCCCGACTGTCCGAAGCGTCTCGCCAACTCGCTTAAAGACATCGCCCCACTGCAGCAGAGAGCGGAGGAGGAACTGGAATATGCGGCTGCCCATGGCATACAGGTGCTACTGATATCCGACGACGACTATCCGCAACGGCTGAAAGAGTGCAACGACGCACCGCTCGTACTCTTCTATAAAGGCAATGCCGACCTCAATGCCAAACGGGTGATCAATATCGTGGGAACACGCCACGCCACACAGTATGCCGACGACTGCATACGCAAGTTCATTGCAGACATCAAGGTGATGTGTCCCGAAATCCTCATTGCCAGCGGACTGGCATACGGCGTGGACATCATGGCGCACAGACACTCGCTGGAAAACGGCATACCCACTGTGGGAGTGCTTGCCCACGGACTCGACAACCTGTATCCGCCACGCCACAGGGAGACGGCAGACAGGATGGTGGGATGCGGAGGACTCCTGACGGAGCATTTCACGAATACCAATGCCGACAAAGTGAACTTCGTGAGGCGCAACCGCATCGTGGCAGGCATGTCAGACGCCACCATACTCGTGGAGAGCGCAGCAAAAGGCGGCGGACTCATCACTTGCTCGCTGGCAAACTCATACAACCGCGACGTTTTCGCATTCCCCGGCAGAATAGGCGACAGCCTCTCTGAAGGATGCAACAAGATTATCCGCAACCGGTCAGCACAAATGGTAATATCGGCGGAATCATTCGTCAGCGACATGGGATGGGAGACTGACGCACAGCTCGCCACAGCCCAGAAGAACGGTATAGAGAGGAGTCTCTTCCCCGAAGTGGAAGGCGACGCAAAGACAATAATCGACGCTCTCGCCAAGAACAACGACCAGCAGATGAACGTGCTTACGGCATCCACAGGATTGCCTATAAACAAGCTCACCGCCCTTCTCTTCGAACTGGAGATGAAGGGAATGGTAAAGGCACTGGCTGGAGGAATGTATCATTTGATTAGTTGACGAGTTGACAAGGAGACGAGTTGACAAGGATATTAGTTGAGACAAGGAGACGAGTTGACAAGGAGACAAGGAGACAAGGAGTAAAGTAGACAAGTAGACAATGAAAATAGGAAACATACAATTTGGAGATCACCCTCTGTTTCTCGCACCGATGGAAGACGTAACCGACATCGGATTCCGTATGCTATGCAAGAGATACGGGGCATCTATGGTATACACCGAGTTCGTGAGCGCAGAGGCTCTCGTAAGATCGGTGAAAAGCACCGTCAACAAACTCACCATCAGTGACGAGGAGCGCCCCGTGGGCATTCAGATTTACGGACGCGACGTAGAGTCGATGGTAGAGGCGGCAAAGATAGTGGAAGACCAGGCACATCCCGACGTGATAGACATCAACTTCGGCTGCCCCGTGAAGAAGGTGGCTGGAAAAGGTGCCGGAGCCGGCATGCTGCAGAACGTGCCGCTGCTGCTCGACATCACGAAAAACGTGGTGAAGGCGGTAAGCACTCCCGTCACGGTGAAGACGCGACTGGGATGGAGCAACGACAACCTCATCATCTGCGACCTCGCCGAACAGCTGCAGGACTGCGGCATACAGGCTCTCACCATACACGGAAGGACGAGGGCACAGATGTATACAGGTTCTGCCGACTGGACTCTGATTGGCGAAGTGAAGAAGAACCCGCGAATCAACATCCCCATCATCGGCAACGGCGACATCACATCGCCGGAGGAAACGAAACGGGCTTTCGAGGAATATGGCGTTGACGCCGTGATGATAGGGCGCGCCACCTTCGGACGCCCATGGATATTCAAGGAGATACGTGACTATCTCGACGGCAAGGAGCCAGACCCGGAGATGACCTTCAACTGGATGCTCGACGTGCTCGAAGAGCAGCTGCGCATCAATGTGGAACGCATCGACGAATACCGCGGCATACTGCACACAAGGCGCCACCTCGCCGCAAGTCCGATATTCAAGGGAATACCTAACTTCCGCCAGACCCGCATCGCCATGCTACGTGCAAACACGATGGACGAACTGATGGGAATCCTCGAAGAACAGAGAAAATAAACCCGAATTCTGTTACCTATTCGGGGCAACCCCGAACAGGTCATTATGCCTGTTCGGGGTTAATGATTACAGTTCATGCGAATCCGCGTCATGATATTGAAAAACGTATATAAAAAGGAGACCACAATATTATGAACATATCCATGAAAGAATGGATAACGGGCGTTATCCAGAATCATAAGACCGTCGCCGTGCCCGTGATGACGCATCCCGGCATAGAACTGACGGGGAAGAGCGTGAGGGAGGCTTGCTGCGACGGACAGACCCACTTCGAGGCTATCAAAGCTCTCGCCGGGAAATACCCTACGGCAGCTGCCACCGTAATCATGGACCTCACCGTGGAGGCGGAGGCTTTCGGAGCGGACGTACACTTCACCGAGGATGCCGTGCCTGCCGTTGTCGGCCATCTGCTGAACGATGCCGATGACATAAAGGCACTCAAGGTGCCGTCGCTGAAGGCTGCCAGAGTGCCTGAATATCTCAAGGCGAACCTGCTCTCGGCAAGGGCTGTCAACGACCGTCCGGTGCTGGGCGGATGTATCGGTCCGTTCTCGCTCGCCGGCAGACTCTACGACATGTCGGAGATAATGGTGCTGATATACCAGGACCCCGACGCTGCCCACACGCTGCTGGCAAAATGCACGGAGTTCATACTGAAATACTGTAGGGCACTGAAGGCAACAGGTGTTGACGGAGTGGTGATGGCAGAACCGGCGGCAGGACTGATGTCCGACGACGACTGCAAGCGCTTCTCTTCCGACTACATCAGATATATCGTAGGACAGGTGCAGGACGACTCCTTCAGCATCGTGCTGCACAACTGCGGCAACACGGGCCACTGCACAAAGGCGATGGTGGCTACAGGAGCGGCAGCCTACCATTTCGGCAACAAATGCGACATGCGGCAGGTGATAAAGGATGTGCCGCCGACGGCTCTCGCTATGGGAAACATCGACCCCGTGTCTGTGTTCAAGGAGGGCACACCGGAACAGATGTACGAGACGACGACACGACTGCTGCAGGAAATGAAGGAGTATCCCAACTTCGTTCTCTCCAGCGGCTGCGACACACCGCCACACACTCCGATGGAGAACATCGATGCCTTCTTCAAAGCTCTCGACGACTTTGACAAGACCATATAAGTCATTTAACAGTCTCCAAAACATTGGTTTAGAATGTAGTCATCAGCGCAACTTACATAAACCCCAATCGGCCATTAGGCAGTTTTATGTGATATTTTAAACTGCTTGCAGTCTTTTGTCTTTTATAAGGCGCCTTTGCATCCCCTTTACCAACGTTGTCATTTCATGAATACTTTGGGCACGGTTTGGACACAGATCGTGCCCACTTGGGGCAAGCACCGTGCCCCAAGTGAGAAAGCACGTTGCCCCACATGGGCAAGCACCGTGCCCAATTCTTGTCGGTTTTGTTATCCTTGCCTATGATTGTGAGTCGGCTATTTGGAAACAAAGACCAACCAGAGACATGACTGTACTTTTATGGGGCTTGCAAAAGTCTTACCAGACAGCACAATAGCTCCGATGATACTTTATGATACTTCTATGATACTTTTCTGTAAAAAATCCAGAAAAGTATCATTACACCTAACTCGTTCAGCTGATGCACTTTAGATACATCCAGCACCCCCGAAAATGATACTTTGACACTTTTCTTCAGGAAAAAAACATATTGTTATTCCCGGATTTTTCGTTGTGTCTTGATAACATTTCATCGAAAATTCTTGTGTATCTCAAGTATTTTATAGAATTTTGTATAAGAGTCTTACGAACGCTGACTGACACGGGATGGCATATACGCCACTAAAATCCTATAAATCAACGGAGTAACGGACTCGACAAATGTATTATCATCTAAAAACAATTCCGCCTACGGGTTAACATTAACAACACAACCATTATGAGAGTAGGATTATTCGTCCCCTGCTATGTGGACGCCCTGTATCCAGAGGCTGGTGTAGCCACATACAAGTTGCTCAAGCACTACGGACTTGACGTGGAGTATCCTGAGCGGCAGACATGCTGTGGACAACCGATGGCAAACGCCGGTTTCCAGGACAAGTCGATGAAAGTGATTGAGTCTTTTGATGAACTTTTCAAAGACTATGACTACATCGTCGCCCCTTCAGCATCGTGCGCCGCATACGTGAAAGTCTATTATCCCAAAATTCTGAAGGGCAAGCACGAATGTGTCTCTTCAGGCAAAATCATGGATATAGTGGAGTTTCTCCACGACGTGCTGAAGGTGAAGGAGGTGCCGGGAAAGTTCCCCCACCCTGTCAGCGTGCATAACAGCTGCCACGGAGTGAGAGAGCTGAACCTGTCGTCGCCCTCGGAGTGCAACGTCAAGCCATTCAACAAGATTATCGACCTCTTGCAGCTCGTCGACGGCATCACCATCCATGAGCCGGAGCGAAAGGACGAGTGTTGCGGCTTCGGCGGTATGTTCTCCATCGAGGAGCCAGCCGTTTCCACCCGCATGGGAGAAGAGAAGATAAAGAGACACATCGCCACCGGGGCGGAATATGTCACGGGACCCGACTCTTCGTGTCTCATGCACATGGCTGGCATCGCCAAGAAAGAGAAGATGCCTATCAAATTCATTCACGTTGTCCAGATATTAGCAGCAGGGTTATGAGCACAATACATTCCAAGAGAGCCGCCCGCTTTGTGGCGGATGCAGAGAAGACCAGTTGGCACGACGCCACCTTCTGGTCGGTGAGAGAGAAGCGCGACAAGATGGCACAGCAGCTGCCGGAGTGGGAAGACCTGCGCGAGCATGCCTCGCAGATAAAGAAGCACACCATCACCCATCTGGCGGATTATCTGGAGCAGTTCTCTAACTCTCTGGAGAGCCGCGGAGTGAAGGTGCATTGGGCGAAGGATGCCACGGAGTTCAACGAGACAGTACTTTCCATTCTGCAGAGCCACGGTGTGAAGAAGATGGTGAAGTCTAAGTCGATGCTCACCGAAGAGTGCGAGATGAACCCCTATCTGGAGCAGCACGGCATCGACGTGGTGGAGACCGACCTCGGCGAGCGTATCATCCAGCTCCTGCATCAGAAGCCGAGCCATATCGTGATGCCTGCCATCCACCTCAAACGCGAGGAAGTGGGCAGGATGTTCGAGGAGAAGGGAATATCGAAGGAGAAAGGAAACTACGACCCTACTTATCTCACCCATTGCGCCCGTCTCCATCTGCGCGACCAGTTTATGCAGGCTGGTGCCGGCATGACGGGATGCAACTTCGGCGTGGCTGCCACCGGCGACTGCGTGGTATGCACCAACGAGGGAAATGCCGACATGACAACATCAATGCCGAAGCTGCATATAGTGGCGATGGGAATAGAGAAGATAGTGCCAGACTACAAGTCGCTCGCCGTATTCCAACGCCTTCTGTGCCGCAGCGCCACAGGACAGCCTATCACTGCCTTCACATCACACTTCCGCCAGGCACGACCCGGAGGAGAGATGCACGTGGTGCTCGTGGACAACGGCAGAAGCGACATGCTGGCTGACACCGAACATTGGCAGACGCTGAAATGCATGCGCTGCGGAGCCTGCATCAACACATGTCCGGTATACCGCCGTTCGGGAGGATACAGCTACACGTATTTCATCCCTGGTCCCGTGGGGGTGAACCTCGGCATGCTGCGCGACCCACGGAAATACAGCGACAACGTTTCGGCTTGCACTCTCTGTCTCTCTTGCGACAATGTATGCCCGTCGAAGGTAGGACCTGGCTCGCAGATATACGTATGGCGACAGAGTCTGGAGAAACTGGGAAAAGTCGACAAGCTGAAGAAGGCGATGTCGGCAGGTATGGAATATCTGTTCGACCGCCCTGCCCTCTACACCACAGCCTTGAAATTCGCTCCGCTCGCCAACTATGTTCCTGACTGCCTCACCAACATCGGCAACATCAACGCATGGGGTATCGGACACGCCATGCCTGAATTCGCAAAGAAATCATTCCATGAACTGTGGAAGGAAGGAAAAGTGAAGTAGGAAGTGGGGAGAAACAATTCGCAAGACAAGCATGAAGAAACAATTCGCAAGAGAGTATGAAAAAAGAAGATTTTCTGAATAAGTTGCGTCAGAACACGCACTTTCAATACGATATGCCAAAGGAGGAGATAAAAGGCATCGAATACGAAGACACACTGAAACAGTTCATCGAGATGACGGAGTCGGTGGGCGGACATGTCATCACCGACGCTTCTGCCGGTTCCGACCTTAATGCCTTGGTGTGCGGGGCATACCCTGACGCCAGGGTATTTGCCTCAAACCTGGAGGAGATAACTATGGAAGGCTTGAAGGCAAATGCCGGCAACGGAGCTGCCGCCGTGGAGCTGCGCAATCCCGACACCGTGGCGGAGGCCAACGACCTCAACGGCACCGACGTGGCAATCGTGAGAGGCACGGTGGGAGTGGCAGAGAACGGATGCATCTGGATTCCGCAGACGATGAAGGAGAAGGCATTGCTGTTCATATCCGAATATCTCGTGATTGTGCTCGACAAGAAGAATGTCGTAAACAACATGCACGACGCATACGCCAGCATAGAGATGGACTCACGATACAATTTCGGAACGTTCATCAGCGGACCGTCAAAGACCGCCGACATCGAGCAGGCTCTTGTCATCGGTGCACAGGCAGCCCGCGGAGTCACCGTGGTGCTGGTGGACGAATAAGTATTTTGGCACTAAATCCCGAACCGGGTCTTATTGGGTGAGGGTAACAAAAGCAGAATGTTGGTTTTATGGGGTTGTCATCCAACCGTCATAAAACCAACATTCTTTATAATCCTATCTTATATTTTCCGTGCTACTATCTTATCAGTTGCCGTTGAAAAACACATAGAGGGCTATCATCACCACGGCAAGCGACACCCATGCTATGATGACACTCCTTGCCGGTTTTTCATTCACAGCCACGATGACGTGTTTCTCGTTGGCATTCATGTCATACAGACTTACCACTATCATCATCGCTACCAGACCGATGAAGATGAAGAACGAGAGGAGCATGAAATGCACCATCTCAGAAAATCCCGGTATCACCCAAAGATAGAGTATTCCTGTGCCGATGCTGAGCACCGTGCCGAACGTCAGAGTCATGTTGGCGGCAAGTGTGGTGCAGCGTTTCCAGAACACTCCCATCAGGAACACTGCCGCCATCGGCGGAGCGATGAAGCTGAGCACAGACTGGAACACATTGAACAGGTCCATACCCTTGATGCCGTCTACGGCAACCGTGATGACGATGGACACCAAGGCTCCGAGAACGGTAACGACACGTCCCGTCTTGCGGATTTCTTCGGGAGATGCCTGCGGACGGATGTTCTTCACATAAATGTCCATGGTGAACACCGTGCTCAGCGCATTCAGTGCAGACCCGATAGTGCTTATCAGAGCCGCCGTAAGCACGGCGAGCACCAATCCCACCATTCCGGCAGGGAAAAGCTCATAGACGAGCTTTAAATAGGCATCATCGGCATTTACCTGCACATTACCAAAGAACCCTGTCTTGACCATGGCAAAACAAACCACTCCGGGAAGGATGTATATCGCCACATCCAGAATCTTCAGCCAGCCGGTGAAATTGGCTCCCCGCTGTCCTTCGCTCAAGTTGCGCGCCGCAAGCACCGGCTGCACCATTGACTGGTCGGTACACCAGAACCACACACCCATGATGGGATAGCCGAGGATGATAGGCAGCCACGGATAACCGGGGTCGGTATTAGGACGGAAGAGGTTCCAATAGTCTGACGGCACCACATCGGGATTGGCAAGCACCGCTATGCCATGAGAGAAAGACTCGCCGCCGAGCTTCCATATTCCCACTACCGTAAGCGTTGCCGACACTATGATGAGCAGCACCATCTGATAAACGTTGGTATATGCCACGGCTTTCAGTCCGCCGAGCATAGTGAAAAACGCTGATATGGCGAGAAGCAGCATTGCCGAGAGCCACATCGGCATGCCGAACACCTGGCGGATTATGATTCCTCCGGCAAAGAGCGTGAGGGCAAGCCAAGAGATGAGTATCGTCACTATGGTATACCATGCCAGGATATTGCGTGTGGAGTCGCCGAAACGCAGTCCCATAAACTCCGGCAGCGTGGAGATGCCGGTGCCAAGATATCGTGGAGCGAACACGAAGGCGAGCAGGGCGATGAACACGAAGGCGTACCATGCGTAGTTGCCAGACACGATGCCGGTGGAGAATCCGGCACTGGCTGATGCGATGAGCATCGACGGACCGACATTGGTGCCCCACATGGAGAAACCGATGTGGTGCCAGCGCAGAGAGCGGCTGGCAAGAAACATGTTTCCGCTTTTCTTTGCCTTAGAGCTTGCCCACATTCCTATGGCAATGAGCACCACAAAGTAAGCGACAAGGATTATCCAATCAAGTGCATCAAGATTTTGAGTATTCATAGGTTTTGTAGTTTTAAACCCACCCGGCTCCCATCGGGGATGGCAAGGGTGGGTCTTATTGTTTTATTCGTTTTATTTCCTATCTGTATTCGTCTTATTTTCCCATCAGCTCCTTGGCTACGGCAACGGCAGAGTTTGCATTGTCGCTATAGCCGTCGGCACCGATTTCGTCAGCGAAGTTTTGTGTTACGGGAGCACCACCAACCATCACTTTCACGTTCTGGCGTATTCCGGCATCTTCAAGAGCCTGGATAACATCTTTCATATATGTCATGGTGGTTGTAAGCAGCGCACTCATGCAGAGAATGTCGGCATTATAGTCTTTTACAGCCTCAACGAACTTCTCGCTCGGCACGTCGATACCTATATTCTTCACCTCGAAGCCGCAGCCCTCGAGCATAGAGGCAACGAGATTCTTGCCTATGTCGTGGAGATCGCCCTTCACGGTTCCTATCACTATCCTGCCCAGCGTAGTGGATGCCTGTCCGGCGAGCAGCGGCTTCAGAATCTCAAGAGCCGCCTTCATGGCACGTCCTGCCATCAGCAGCTGCGGCACGAAGGCTTTACCGTCCTGGAAGCGTTGTCCCACCTCACTCATGGCGCGTATCATCTGACCGTTTATGATGTCCTGTGGAGCCACGCCTTCATCAAGAGCACGCTTGGTGGCATCGGCAGCCTTGTCGCCTTTGCCGGCGAGGATTGCCTCAAAGACTTCCTCTGCAGCATTGCTCTCCGGCTTGGATGTGGCTACAGGGGCGGCATCGTGGTCGATGCCGCAGGAGCATTTCTTCTCTTTCACAGGAGCACTAGAATCTCTAGAAATGCTAGAAAAACTAGAAATTCTAGAAAGACTAGAAACGCCAGCCCCCCCAGAATTTCCAGCCCCTCCAGGATAGTGAGGAGTGATGAACAATCCTTCTATCGGCTGCACGAGCTTTGCTATCTCACGGATATGCAAATCGTCAGTACCGCAGCATCCACCAACCACGTTCAGCAGATGAGCCTCAACGATTGGCCATACCTCGGCCTGCATCATCTTTGGAGTGTCGAGGTAGTGACCGTGTTCGTCCGGCAATCCCGCATTCGGGAACATACTTATATAATAGCCGGTCTCGGCAGCCATACGCTGGATGATAGGAGCCATCTTGGCGGCATTGAGCGAACAGTTAAGTCCTACGCTGAACACGCTGTCGTCATTGAGACTCTTGACAAAGTCCACTACCGACTGTCCGAGCATGTTGTGTCCATCCTCGCTTGCCACAGTGAAGCTCATCATTATAGGCAGACGGAAGCCTTTCTTCAGCATCACTTCCTTGCAGCATTGCAAGGCCACCTTGGCATTCTCTATGTCGAATATCGTCTCTATAAGCACGGCATCCACGCCGCCGTCTATCAAAGCCTCTATCTGCTCATAGTAGGCATCATGAAGGATATCCTCGTTGAACTCCGCACTTTCTCCGATAGACAGGGTCTTGCTTGTAGGACCGACACTACCAAGCACATAACGGGGCTTACGCGGATTCATCAATGTATAGGCATCAGCCTCTTTCCTTGCCAGCCGGGCAGCTTCAAGGTTTATCTCCCTTGCATAGTCCTGCAGATGCTTGTCGGCAAGCGAGACGCGCTGTGAATTGAACGTATTCGTGGTGATGAGGTCTGAACCTGCTTCAAGGAAACGGCGGTGCATACTTGTCACAATCTCCGGACAAGTAAGAGCAAGCAGGTCGTTTGTTCCACGGACCTCCCCGTCGAAGTCTTTGAATCTCTCCCCACGGAACTCCTCTTCTGTGAGCTTATACTGCTGGATTGTGGTTCCTGTAGCACCGTCGAGAACGAATATCCTTTCCTTTGCCACGGCATCCATCGACGGTCTGCCGAGAGTAGCAGCCTTGAGAGGCAGGGCTTTCATCTTGTCGTCAGCGGCAGAAGCGGCATTGGCATCCCCGCTTTCTATCTTGTCGATGATTGCCATCACCTCCTCATCGGGAGTCATGGTCTTGTTGATACGGATAGTGTTGTCGGCGGCTTCCGGCTCGTCGGCGCTCTCCTGGTATTCCTCCACTATACGCAATGCCTTCTCCACCTCGTCCTCGTTGTGGAAATCCATCTCGATATGCACTCCGTCGCCACCGATATTGTCGAGCAACGGACGCAGTTCGTCGAGGGTCACCCAGCATGCCATGATGCTTTTTCCTCCTGCAAGAATCTTCTTGTAGAGGTCATACCACTTGGGCGATCCGCCCTGTGGCTCTCCCACTCCCGGAGTCCACTGTATGGCGTTGAGCTCTTCTATCTCAAGCAGGGCTGGCAGATGGTGCATTGCCCCCACGCCGTCGAGATGATACAGCGTGTAGTCTATCTTCTGACACTGCTGACGGATGAAGGGCTGCACAAAGCGTCGGTAATCCTCCACGCTGATCATCGTGGAGATGTCGCTCTGCAGCTTTGTCATCTTTCCAGGTGCCCACGATGAGAAATAGCAGAATGCCATCTCGTCGCCCTCACGGATAATGTCGTATAGCTCGTCGAAGACCTGGAAGTATATGTCGTTTATCTGCTGCATCTGCCGCTCCAGCACTTCGGGTTGCATCACGGTGTCGAGAAGCACCTTGTCGGTGCCCTTCATGGCGGCGAGCACATCCATGCCTTCCATCAGGTCGGGCATGCCCACATAGTAGTTGCCTTTGGCTTTCTTCTTGCAGGCACGCAGCAGGTCTTTGTGAAGCTGCCAGTTCTTGTTGGCAGGGTCGTTGATGTCGAACTTGATGTCATCGGTGTAGTTGTGGTCCGGATGTATCCAGATGGTATCCTCTCCGCCCTCAAACACACCGCCGAGGATGGCTGCAAGCGAACCGGGACCGAGCTGCGTGTTGGCAACAGGCAGCATGTCGGCTTTCATCGAACTGTGTGCCACATACCAGTCGAGATATTCGGCACGCCATTCCGGGTCGAACCATTTCTGGTCGAGCGACTTCGGTGCCGGCGGCATGGACACGTCGGCATGGGGCTTGACGCCTTCCTGGAAGTGTTCCCACATATTGAGCACGATGCCCTTATGGTTCCACCAGTCTATATAGTGTTTCTTGGTTTCTTCTAAATTGGGTTTCCACATAATTGTTATGATTTATAATTTTCTTGGGAAAGAGGATGGGAGGAATGGGAAGAATGGGACAAATAGGACACATAGGAGAAATAGGAGAAATACCACTCCAAACTACTCAATCCAGACTCCTCTCTCCTCATTCCTCTCTCCTCACTCAAATCTCAAATCCCTTAAACTCCTCGTTGATGATGAGATTCTTCACCTTGCTCATGTCCATGTCGTCGGTGCTGTCTACATCCTCCGGATAAACGGGGATTACGGCACCCTTGCGCACAAACACCGGCATACGGTCGAGCGGTGTCTCTATGTCCTTCAGCCATCTGCCGCCGTCGCTTACCGAGAAGCGGTCGCCAGTGAAGAACTCTACCCATTCTCCTTCCGGCAGATATATGTCGCGACAGTTGTCGCTGCTCATTACGGGAGCCACAAGGAAGTCGTCGCCGAAATAGTATTCATCATCGATATGCCAGCAGTTGTTGTCTTCGGGATGGTGGAAGATAAGTGCCTGCACGATGGTTGATCCGCTGTGTGTTGCCTTCTCGCTCTCGCGGAGGATATACGGGATAAGCTTATAGCGCAGCTTCCACCAGCGCTTCACCATCGGTGCGATGTTGGGATAATGCCATGGCTCACGCTTGTTGGTGCCATGATAGCGGATATGTGAGGAGAACACACCGAACTGTGTCCAGCGCATATACACATCATCGCGGACAACGGAGTTCATGAAGTTTGGCAGCGTATGGAATCCCGGCACGTCGTGGCTCCAGAAGGCAAAGCCGGAGAGTCCGAAATGGAGTCCGCCACGCAGCGAACCGGCGAGTCCCTCCCACGAACTGCAGGAGTCTCCGCCCCAATGCAGCGGATATCTCTGGCATCCTGCCCATGCGGAACGTGCCCACACGATGCCGTCGCCTGTCACCTCCTTCGTTATCTCGTATGCCGCCTTCTGATAGAGCAGCGAGTAGAGGTTGTTGAGGAGTTCCGGCGACATGTTCTCGTATTCGGCATCCATGTGGATATTCTCTCCGAAGTCGGTCTTTATACATTTCACTCCCATATCGAGAAGATTCTTCAGCAGACCTTTATACCAGTTTGTCGCCTTCTCGCTGGTGAAATCGATGGTGCCGGCATAGTCGAGGGCTGAGAAGTTGGAGCCTTCGGAATCCTGCTGCTTTGTGAGCTTGCAGATATAGTTGTTCTTGCGTGCCTCGTCAATCTGTTCCGCATCTTCTGCCACATACGGCAGCTGCCACAGCGACACCTTGAACCCTTTCTTGAGCAGTCCCTGCACGAACTTCTTCGGATTGGGGAAGCGTTCCTCGTTGAACTTCCATTCGCAAAGCCAGTCGGTCTTGAACCATCCCGTGTCGAGATGGATAACGTCGCATGGATAATGCTCCTTGCGCAGACGGTCGCAGATGGCGTTCACCTCGTCGGCACTGAAATATGTCATACGGCTCATCCACACTCCGTAGCTCCATAGCGGCGGCATTGAGGGATAGCCGGTGAGGTCGCGATAGCCTCTTGTAATCTGCTCCACGGTGTCGCCGCCGATGATGAAGGCATCGACGAGAGCCTGGTCGTTGAGAAATTCCACCGACCGCGTTGACACTCCAGCGAGCGACAGCTTGCTGTGGGCTGTGGTATGATAGAACACGCCATACATGCGGCTGGAGATATAAAACGGTATGTTCTTGTATGTGCGGCGGTTGTTCACTCCCTGTCCGTCCTGGTTCTTCAGGAAGAAGGTCTGTCCGCTGAGATCCATCTTCCCGAAGCGCTCTCCTGTTCCGGCGAAGCACTCGTTAAGCTTGCATTCGAACGACAGCGTGGCACGCTCTCTCCTGCCGTTCAGCTTGCAGTAAGCCAAAGGCAGGGCATCATAGCGTGGCGGCGAGAAGTGGTCGTAGGCGGCGAGTCTCACCTCATGCTTGCCATCCGGGAAGAGGCGTATGTCGAGAGTCTCCTGCGGGTCGGGCAGCAGCTCGCTCCATCTGTCGAGCACCGGCTGCTGCATGTTTATCACCGCCCTTCTCACACCAGCCTCGTCGGTAATGATCCATTGGTCATCCACGAACTCCGCTTTCAGCGGCAACCGTTTCACACGAGCGCTCATCTGCAGCATCTCCGAGGTGTCTGAGGGCTGTTCTCCCCCGCATCCCATGAAGAGGCGGAGGATTCCGGGTTCATATTGTCGTATCACGAGAGTCTGTGTCTCCTGCGGCACATCGGTGTCGGGAGCCATATCGTTGGCAAGCTGCTGTTTCTGGAAAGGCACCTCCACGAGGATGTCTCCATCATTCTCTCTGACGGATGTCGGCTTGTATGCCTTCCACAGCGACTCATCTCTTTTGAGGTCTGTATCGAAATCCATGAAATCGAACAGATGGTAGTTTGTTGGTCTCATTGTGTATTGTTGTATTCTATTGTTTTAGTAGTGGATTATCGCCTCAGTCTGCCGGCGGCTTCCTTCGTAGCCTTGTCCACCTTCGGTCCGTTGCCTTTTATCAGCATGTTCTTTCCCGGCTGGTTGTAGCCGAAGAGTTCCTTCGGACACCAGTTGCCGGTGACGGTATATCCGTCGGTGGCCTCATCGAAATAGATGTAGAAGGCGCGGTCGTTGGTGGCGTATGGAGCCTCATGCAGGTCTTCTATCCTGTTGTTCTTTATTTCTGATCCCGGCTGCGACGAGAGGGTGTATATCCCGCCCACGTCATAGAGCTGACGGGCGAAGTCGTGCACGTAGTTGGCAACAATCCTGTTGTTGCGCATTCCGCTCTCCCGTGGGGTCCATCCCCACCCCACGCAGATGCCGGAGTAGTTGAGATGGTGCACCTCGTTATGGCTTATCTCGATATTGCTGACGTAGCCGGCTGCTATTCCCACACAGCTCCAGTCCTCGTTGGCGGCGTCGCTCACCTCATTGTCGGCAATCGTTATGGCGTCGCAGAGATCGGATGCCACGAGCGGTTTGAAGGGCACATGGGTCTCAAAGCCCCCGTCGGGGAAATGTCCCACAAGGATTCCGGTGCCGCCGATGTCTGAGAAGGTGCATCCGCTGACCGTGGAACGGGATGCTGCCAACTGATAGTCGAGTGCTGTCGCTCCGAGATGGACGAAGCGGCAGTCCTTGAAGTCTATGCCGCTGGCATGACGGATGCTGACGGCAGCTTCAGGACGGGCTATCCAAGCCTGGTTCTCAAGCGACGCCTTCTCCGGCAGTCCCGGCTTCTGCAGCTTGTAGGCGTCTGTCATGCGGAAACCGCCCTGCAGCGTCACCAGTCCTTCGTATAGCGGACGTGTCCATGCGGAGTGGGCGAAGGTGATATTCTGGAACTGTATGTCGTGTACCGTACGCTCTCTCGTGCCGTCAACGGAAGCCAACGTTTCCATCACCGGCACTATGGCCTCGACTGTAGCCATGTCTTCTCCCTCTCGTGGCAGATAGTATATCCTGCCGGAGGGATAGTCCTGATACCACTCTCCCGGAGCATCGAGCAGCTGTGGGGCGTTGACGAGGCAGAACGACGAACTGCCTTTCTCACCGTCTATCACGGGTTGTGGCCATGGGTGTTCGAATTCAAGCTGACTTTCAGGTTCATGGAATGACACCTGAGTGTAGCCATTGCCGAGGGGCCGCATTTCCTTTACTCTCAATATTGCTATCGCCCACCGCTGATGAACGAGCATTTCGAGTTCTCCTGCGCCGGAGAGGTCTTCTTTTGGCGTGGGTATAGTGATGGTGCGTGATGCCGCATCGAAGTCTTTCATGCGAATCATCTCGCCATAACGGCCCTGCTGTGCCCTGACCGCCTTGTTGCCGTTTATCCACAGCTGGCGGCAGTATACTATCCTGTTTCCGCTTCTTGGAGCATCTGCCACCCACACGCGGCTACGGACATTCTCAGGAATCCTCGTGTCTGAACATCCCTTATGCCAGCCGTCGAGAGGCATTCCTCCGCTTATCACCGTCGGTTTTCCGCCGTCATCACCGCATATCACAGTGGGTGAATCCGGTGTGCCGGAGTCTTCAGGGCGCAGGAACAGCTGTTTCTGCAGACGGTAGTCGCCGCCTCTGAGGTGGATGCGGATGCCTCCAGCCGTTTCCTGTCTGTTGAGCCGGCGCCACTCCCTCGCCATCCTGATGGCGGCGGCAGGAGTGAGCAGAGGGGCGCTGACTGTGCCAAGAGCGGTGTCGCTGCCTGTAGGAGCCACATATATGTCGCCTGCCATAATGGGCGTTCCCATAAGGAACAGCAGGAGTGATGAGAATATTGTCTTTATCATTGTCTTGTAGGTAGTTTTTTTACGAAGGGAAGGGACACAGTATAATAATCCTCACCCTATATATCAAGACGTTTGCACACGCCTCTTTGTAATGCTCTTTATCATGAAAAAAACCGACAGACAGGTTTTCGCTGCAAGCCGGAACTGGAATATATGAAGAAAGCGGCAGACTAATCCCCAAACGGTAATCAGAACGTTTGGGGTTAATGCCGCCGCACTCCTCACTTTGCATCGTCTTTCGGAACGGAATTCTGCAGTATATATCTGTACTCCTTTGGCGACGCTCCGAAACGGCTCTTCACGAACTTTCCGAAGAACGAGATATTGGGGAATCCCAGGCTGTCGGCGATTTCCTTCACCGACATGTCGCTATATTTGAGTTTCTGGGTCACCTGCTCGGCTATATACTCGTGTATCCACTCCAAGGCTGTCTTGCCGCTCACCGACTTGCACACCGTTGAGAGATATTTCGGAGTGACACAGAGCCGCTCGGCGTATGACTTCACGGAGCGGTCGCTACCGTTGACATTGGCAAGCATCTCTATAAAGCGGTGGAACAGGAGTTCGCCCTGTCTGAAACCGGCATCCATCCTCTTGACATCCAGATTGGGAGCGATGATGGCGGCAAGCTCATAAAACATACAGTGGAACAACGACTGCATTATCTCCTTGTGGTAATAGCCGTGGGGATTGTCTATCTTGTAGCGTATGAGCGAATAGTATTTGTCGATGAGAAAGCGTGACTCGCCGGAGAGATGGATGACGGGGTTTCTCGCCACGTATGCCATGATGTTCCACACATCGCGGTTGATAATGAGACTCTTGCGCATCGCCTTGTATGACAGGGCCATGAGTTTCACCTCATAGTCGGGAGAACACTTGCTTTTGTTTATAAACGAGTTTGGTGGACATATCACCAAGTCGCCTGCCACAGCCTTCACGCTGACACCGTTGATGTCGCACTGCATATCTCCCTTCTCCACAAAGCCAATCGTCACCATCTCGAGTCTCACCGCGCGTTCCACATGGGCACGGTCATTGCTGTTGAGCAACACGATGTCGCCATCGGTATAGTTCACCAGACCTTTCTCCACGAGATAGTCGATATTCACGTTCAGCTCTTTCTGTTCCATAAATATATCTGTCGTTAGATAAATAATTCTTTCCTAAGTGAAGGTAAAAGCATACCAATTTATTTTTTCACCGTCACTAAAAATGTTCAGACCGCAAATATAGTCATATTTTCTTAAAACATTCTTTTTTCCAAAGAAAAGTGTTCAAAATATCCACAACTTGGAAATTAGGAACAGTATACCTAGCCGCTCGCTATTACTCATTAAAAGCCAAACAAAATACACTCTTCTAAAAATACAAAATACAAGCAAGCTCTAACGACCGATTCGGGTTTAAAATGGGCACGACGCTTGCCCATGTGGGGCAAGGTGCTTGCCCCGGATGGGCAGAATTGCTTTCCAAAGGTTGCCCAACACAGGCATATATTCCCATTGGTCGTGTTTACAGAATTCTGCCAATAAAAGCAAATTCCTGACATCAGCAAAAACATCGTTTATTTTTGCAACCAAAATGGCTGCCAATAAAAAAAGCCACCCTTGTGCTCTCATATTACCTTTTTTTCATACTTTTGCATCTATAAGACACAGCACAGACAGTCTGTGTGGCACGATAATAAACTACAACATCATGTTTGAGAAACATCTGACTTACGACGACCTCGACATCACCGACCGCGAACTGCTCATACAGATGGGCTACGGGGAGGCGGAGGCTGACGACGACACCAGACTGGAGATGGAAAGGATGAAAGAGAGGGTGAGAGGAATCCTTAAGCCACGATTCTGCTTCCACATCGAAGAGGAGGGAGAACTGGACCGCCACTCGAAGACGCTAACCACCGGCGGACACACGTTCGGCATCGGACCGATTATCACCTCACAGCTGCGCGGATCGGAGGCTTACGCATTTTTCGTGGCTACGAGCGGCATGGAGTTTGAAAGGCTGCAACGCCAACTGGAAGAGGAGGGCGACATGGTGAGGGTGTTCATCGCCGATGCCATGGGAAGCGTGATAGCAGAGAAGACCGCCGACATCATGGAGCGCTGGCTGCAGGTGTTCATAAACGGCAAAGGATGGAAACACACCAACCGGTTCAGTCCGGGCTACTGCGGATGGCACGTGAGCGAACAGCAGATGCTCTTCAGTATGCTGCCGGAGAAAGACCCTTGCGGAGTGAGGCTCACCGACTCGTCGCTGATGGTTCCGATAAAGAGCGTGAGCGGTGTGACAGGACTCGGCAGGGAAGTGAAAAAGCTGGAATATACATGCGGATTGTGCAACTATGCCAAGTGTTACAAACGAAGGAAAAGGGAGCGGAAATAGGCGTTTGTTGTATGCATCCCACTTCTAAAGGTTTTTTCTATCTTGAGTTAAAGATAACAAAAGCGAACAAAAAAACCGGTTTGAAAAATACAAGGGATTGACTTTATTGCTATATTCGCAAAATACATAGAGATACACATTCTCAATCTATTGTTAATAGGTTACCATGCCGGGAGGCATTGACCTATGTGTATCATTTTTTAGCAAAAAAAGTGGTAATAGATTGTTTGTAGTTACTGACGACGGCAAGTCGTTGCCGCATCGGGGTGTCATAAGGTTAAAACTATTAAAGGATAACTATAAAATGACACCCCATTTTTTTATTTTATCCCCCATAGTTTCCTACTGTGCAGATGATTCCGCTGGCATCAGCCCTCTACCTGTGCAAATGATTCTACTGTCATCAACCACCTACCAGTACAAATGATTCCGCTGACATCAGCCCCCACCTATCCTCCCCCGTAGGGGAGGGACTGATTACACAGGAGTATCGATTATTCTGAAATATCAATTGCTCTGGAGTATCTGAATTTCAACAACTTACCCACAAACCGGAGCAACCTGCATCTCCCCTACGGGGGAGAACGAGAGGGGGCTAATGTTAAGTTGCAGAGCAACTATGTCCCCTCCCTTTGGGAGGGCCAGGGTGGGTTGCCCTGCCATCATCACTCTTTCTCCGTTTCCTTATATATGATAGGATTTGCACCGCTGGTAAGGGCGAGGGCCTCTGGATGGTCCTTGATGTAGGAGTCGATGTGGCGCATGCGCTTCTCCTCCAGAATCTCGTCAACGGCAATGAGGATTCCCGTCTCCTCCACGTCACCGAAGCCATCGTTGATGGCGGTACCGAAGAGTTTCATCGTAGGACTGAGGTTCATGTATGCGTTTACGAGCGGCGGGATATTGTAGCCCATCTTTCGTATCTCACGGTTGAGAATCCTGTAGTCTGCCTTGAAATCATCCTCGCAGAATATCTCTTCGAGTTCCTTCGGGTCTGTCTCTATCTTGAGCGGCTCCATCGGTATCACGAGGTTCTCCTTGTCGTCGAAATGCTTCTTCAGGAAATACAGTATCATGTCCCTGCCCTTGCGGATATACGAGGGATACATGGTCATCTTGCCGAAGAAATACTTCACGTTCGGCATTATCACGGTAAGTGCTCCCAGTCCGTCCCACAGGTTGTCGAGGGCAAAGAGGCTCTTGGCTCCCATTCTGGAGCTCTGATAAGGAAGCGCCACGAAGGAGCGGCCCAGCTCAATGGTCTGCGGCATGTATTCCTTCATGAACTTGTCGGAAAAATGGAACATGTGACTCGTGGCGAGCACGGGCTGTCCGTTGGCGTCAACATCAACGTCGGTGCCAAGAATATAGCGATAGCCGCCGATGATCTCTTCAGCCTCCGGATTCCACACGATGAGCTGCTTGTAGCTGTTTGGCATGGTGTCGAACTCATCGATATCCATACTCTTGCCGGTGCCGCCGCCAGCCTCTCTGAAGGCTATCTCACGAAGACGGCCGATTTCCTTCATCACGTTGGGCGCTTCATGAGCCGTTACGACATATATCTCGTTGTTGCTCTTGTTTGTCATTCGCAGCTGGCGCTCTGGAGTGAGCTCCTGCTTGAGCAATTCCTTATCTATTGGCTGGATAATCTCTTGTTCCATTTTCTGATGATATTGTTGTAAGAATATCTGTTCTTTCTTGTTACTGACTTGTCTTTGTTTTCTCTCCCCTCTCTTCCATTACAGCTCATACACCTTGTCCTCCACGTAGAGTGCCCATTGCTTCGGTGTCTTGCTCTTGTCGAAGGTCTGCCACGGTATCGGCTTGCCTATCTTGATGGTGAATTCCTTGTGGACGTTCTTATACATCTCATCGACGAGGAACAGCATGGCGATATTGAACTTTATGCCGAGCCGCTTGCTGATGTTGGCAAGATTGTAGAAGAAGTTGGAGTTCTGCCCTCCGAAGTGTATCGGCACTATGTCGCGGTGGTATTCCACGCTCTTCGTCACGAAGGTCTTCGTCCAGGGAATGTCGTGGATCCTGCCTTTTATACGCCTTGAACAGAGTCCGGCGGGAAACATCAGCATGTGGTTGTCGCTGTTGAATCCAGCCTCCACCATGGCGGGGAAATTGCGGCTCTGATGTCCGGTCTTGTTTATCGGGATACAGAGCGGGGCGAGTCCCGGCAGGTTCATGAGCAGGTCGTTCACGAGATATCTGAAGTTGCCGTCGTAGTGTTTTCCTATCACGGCTCCGAGCGCCACTCCGTCGATGCCTCCGAGGGGATGGTTGCTGACGAAGGTGTAGAGCTTGCCGTCGTTCTTGTCGGGCAGGTTCTCGGCGCCTTCAATCTTGAGCGTCATGTCGAGATACTTCACACAGTCTTCGAGCCACTCCACACCGATGTGGTCCTTGTGCTCCCACAAGAACGCGTTCACCTCTTTCTGGTGGATTATATGCCTAAGCCATCTGGTGAGCATTCCCGGCACGTAGCGTGCCTTGTCGCCCATCTTGTCCTTAAGTATTTTGTCTATGTCAATCGTATTCTCTGTTACTTCCATCTAATCCGGATTCTTTTCTCTTTTCATAAAAAAAACGAGGTCGAGAAGTGGCCTATCTTTTATGCTTATGCAAAAATAAGCTATCTTTTTCAAATATGTTACTTTTTTAACTAAAAAGTTGTCCAAGTCATATATTTATTACGATATAGTAACACTCGGGAGTTTATTTTCATCCCTGCAACGTGCAGAATGCGACAAAAGCGCATCTCATTCATATATCAGCGTAGTCATCCTGTCGGGGGCGAAGATGTCGAGTGCCGCCTGCTGTATTTCCCGCGCCGTTACATTGTCGATGTCTGCCATCAGCTTCTCCACATCTTTCAGCCAACCGTAATGAAGGAATGCCTTGCCGAAATCGAGGGCGAAGCTCTCCCTGTTGTCACATGCCACGCCTATCTGTCCCTTTATCTGGCGTTTGGCTGCCTTGAGCTGACTTTCTGAGAGGGGACGGTCCATAACGCGGTCGAGCTCGCGGCGCACGAGGCGAAGGCATTTCTTCACGTCCTTCGGGTCGCAGCCGAAATATGTGCACCAGAGTCCGGTGTCGGAATAGCTCACCATGGAACTTTCCACTGTGTAGACAAGGGCGTTGCGCTCTCGCAGCGAGATATTGAGGCGTGCGTTCATGCCTGGTCCGCCAAGGATGTTGTTGAGCAGATAGAGGGGCAGACGGTGGCCGTCGTGTGCGCTGTACGCCCTGTTGCCCACCATGACATGTGCCTGATGGGTTCCCTTGTCGTGTACGATATGCTGGGGCTGGTATGGGGGCAGCGTTATGGAGGGTGTCACGTCGATGAGCGGCTGGGCGGCAGGAAATGCCGATGTGGCTCTCTTGAGCTGTCGCACCACGCTCTTGAAGTCTACGTCACCATATACGAAGAACACGGTGTTCTCCGGCCTGTAGTAGCGCTGCGTGAAGCGCAGGGCGTCGGCAGTGGTGTATGTACGGAGGGTGTCGGCAGAACCGAGGATATTGTGCCCCAGGGGATGTCCGGCGAAGATGGCATTCTCGAAATCGTCGAAGATGAGCTCTGCCGGCGAGTCGTTGTAGCTCTCTATCTCGTCGCATATCACTTCCACCTCCTTGTCTATCTCCGCCTGCGGATAGGTGCTGCCGAACACGATGTCGGTGAGGAGGTCTACGGCACGCGGGAAATGGTTTTTCAGAATGGCGGAATAGTACACCGTGTCTTCCTTGTTGGTAAAGGCGTTGAGGTCGCCTCCCACGCTCTCCAGCCTGTTGAGTATCTGCATTGCCGAACGGTGGCGGGTGCCCTTGAAGGTGGTATGCTCGCAGAAATGTGCCATGCCTTCCTCGCCTTCCTTCTCATCGCGTGTGCCGGCACACACTTCATATCCACAATACACCACGGGGGATGCTGACGGACAGTGGATAGCACGCAGTCCGTTGTCGAGAGTCGCCGTATTATATTTCATGTTGTCTGTCTCCATCTTTTAGTCGTGCAAAGGTAATGCAAAAAAGCGACTAAAATGAAAGAAACGGGATTTTATCCAAAATAGGCCACTAGGGCTTGCCTGGATTTTGGTGTTTTTAGAAGAGTGGATTTTGTCTTTTATCCCAAACCTGGAGACTTTAGGCTGTTTTCTTTTGGAGGGGGCATCAGGCTGTTGGGGGCTTGGAAGATAAGCATTCCGGCGGCATAGCGCAAAAAAGGCCGCTGCGACTATTGTCCAGCGACCTTTTACATCAGTATGTTATGAAAAATTTGAGAGAATGAAGCTTCACAGCTTCGGAGTTGTTTTAATAATATTGTTTTGAGAAAGCATAGAAAAAATTTCTTATTTCAGTATTGCGGAGACAGCCACGGTTTTCTTCAGCGTGTCCATCTTCACGGAGTCGCCCATCGCCACCGACGGACCGTTATGCACCTTCGGTGTCACGGCAACGGCAGCTGGCATCTCGTCGCCCTCTTCGTTGAATGCCATCTGCGAGGCATTTCCGAGGGTCAGGATTATAGCCACCACGGCGGCGGCCTTGAATAGCGGCATCATGCGCTGACGCAATGTCACCACCTTTGCCTTCACCGTCACAGGCTCGCCAACGAGAGCCTCCATCCTTGCGTCGAAGTCATCACCGAGCACGTTCTCCTCCTCAGCCTTTGCATAAGCAAACAACGGCTTGTATGGGAGAAGGCTTGCAGGGATGTCGTCCTGACAGAAGAATGCTTTCAGGATAGCCTCCTCCTCAAGGGTGGTCTGGCTGTTCCAGTAGCGCTCCAATAGCTGTTCGATGTATTTATAATCCATATTCTGCATTTTCGTTGAACTTTTGTTTTACTGCCTGTCTCGCACGGTAGATATTCACCTTTACCTGTTCTTCGCTGATGGAAAGCACCTCGGCGATATCTTTGTAGCTCTTGCCTTCGAAATCGCGCAGCTGCATGCAGGTTTTCTGCTTCTCCGGCAGCCCATCCACGATTCGCTTCACCATCTCCAGCATGTCGCGCTGTTCGGTGCGCTGGTAGGGAGTAGCCATGCTTGTGGCACGAGGCTCCAATGTGTCTTGGTCGAGCGACTCTTCGCGCCACGACGAGCACTTGGTCTTGTCGAGAGCTATGTTCCTGCATATCGTCAGGCTGAACGCCTCTATCGAGTCGATGTCTTGCAGGGTGTCCCGCCGGTCCCAGACTTTCATCAGCGTGTCCTGTACGACGTCTTCTGCTTCCTCCTTGTTCATCGTGATGCGGAGGGCAAGGCGGAAGAGCACGTTTTTCAACGGCAGCACATCGTTTCGGAAACTGACTATTTTCATTTGCCTCTATTGTTAAGACGATTAGGTTTTGAAGAAGTTACAGAAATGGGCAACTTTTCTATGCTTTTAACTTTTATTCAGATTCTACGGGTCGTTTGGCATCCTTTTCCGGATATCATCTATATCCCGGTTTTCCTTAGCCAAACTATCCCACCCTACCCTCTTTTGCGTAAAGGTATGGATGGGATAATCATGGTTTGCCTGCTGTATTATTCGAGATAGGTGTATCCGTAGAGTCCTGACCTGTAGTTGGAGAGGAATTCCTTACCCTCTTCCAATGAGATCTTGCCTTGCTTCACGCTCTTTGTCACCCAGCGCTCAAGCTGTCTGACGAGCTCTTTCGGCTTGTACTGCACGTAGCTGAGCACCTCTTCTACGGTCTCGCCGTCGAAAATCTGGTCGATGCTGTATTTACCGTCTTTCACTGAGATGTGTACGGCATTGGTATCGCCGAAGAGGTTGTGCATATCACCGAGGATTTCCTGGTATGCTCCCACAAGGAACACTCCGAGATAGTATGGCTCGTTCTTGCGCACGGTGTGTACGGGCAGGATATGCGATATGTTGCGGTTTGTCACGAAGTTGGCTATCTTGCCGTCGCTGTCGCAGGTGATGTCCTGTATCGTGGCGCTGCGCGTAGGTCTCTCGTTGAGTCTCTGCAGCGGAACGATCGGGAAGAGCTGGTCTATGGCCCAGCTGTCGGGCAGCGACTGGAAGAGGGAGAAGTTGCAGAAATACTTGTCGGCAAGCAGTTTGTCGAGTTTCTTCAGTTCCTCTGGCTGATGCTTGAGGGTCTTTGCCATACTGTTTATCTCGCGGCATACGCTCCAGTACATCCTCTCTATCTCGGCACGTGTCTGAAGGTCTACCATGCCATGGCTGAAGAGGTCGAGTGCCTCCTCGCGTATCTGCTCGGCGTCGTGCCAGTCTTCCATCATGGAGCGTGGGTTGAGGTTGTCCCAGATTTCGTAGAGGTCTTTCACGAGCTTGTGGGCACCATTCTCCGGCTCGAACTCCTCGTTCATCTCCGGCAGTGATGCCGTTTCGAGCACGTCGATGACGAGCACCGAGTGATGGGCAGAGAGCGACCGTCCGCTCTCGGTGATGAGGTTGGGGTGATGTATGCCGTTGGCGTTGGCTGCCTCAACGAAGGTATAGAGACAGTCGTTCACATACTCCTGTATGGAGTAGTTCACGCTGCTCTCGCTGTTTGAAGAGCGTGTGCCGTCGTAGTCTACTCCCAGTCCGCCACCGCAGTCAACGAATTCCACGTCGTATCCCATCTTGTGGAGCTGGATATAGAACTGCGATGCCTCTCTGAGGGCTGTCTGTATGCGGCGTATCTTGGTTATCTGGCTACCGATATGGAAATGGATGAGCTTGAGACAGTCTTTCATGTTCAGCTTCTCCAGCTTCTCCAGTGCGGCGAGGAGCTCCGAACTGGTGAGTCCGAACTTGCTGGCATCGCCGCCGCTCTCCTCCCATTTTCCGCTTCCCGACGAGGCGAGCTTGATGCGCACGCCGAGGTTAGGACGCACACCGAGTTTCTTGGCTGCCTTCGAGATGATGTCTATCTCGTTGAGCTTCTCCACCACGATGAAGATGCGCTTGCCCATCTTCTGTGCGAGGAGGGCGAGCTCGATGTAGCTCTGGTCTTTGTATCCGTTGCAGATTATGAGCGAGTCGCTCTGACACTGCACGGCGATGACGGCATGGAGCTCCGGCTTGGAACCGGCCTCAAGACCGAGATTGAACTTGCGTCCATGGCTGATGATCTCTTCCACCACGGGCTGCATCTGGTTCACCTTGATAGGATATATCACGAAGCTCTCTCCCTGGTAGTCGTAGGCCTTGGCTGCCTTCTCAAAGCAGCTTGAGGTCTTCTCGATACGGTTGTCGAGGATATCGGGGAAGCGGAGCAGCACTGGCGGTGTGATGTCTCTCAGGGCAAGTTCGTCCATCACATCACGAATGTCTATCTGTGTATTGTCCTTACACGGAGTGACATATACGTCTCCCTTGTCGTTGATTCCGAAGTAGGATGTGCCCCACCCAACCATATTGTACAACTCCTTGGAGTCGTCAACAGTCCATTTCTTCATTTGTCTTAGCTTTCTACTATTATTAAAAATATATTTTTCATGACTCGTCCCTGCCATTTTCCTCCTGCATCACAGGGGGGAATGGCCAGGGGACGAAAGGATTAACTCTGATTATTGTCTGTTTCTATTTGATTATGCATTACGATTTCTGCAAGCCGCCTGCCTCTGTCGTATCTCCAGGGGGGTCAGCATTTCAGCATCCGGCGTATCTTCCTCACCGACACTCTCACCTTGTCTCTGGAATCGAGTACGTTGACGTCGAGCACGTGTTTCGCCTTGCTGTAGTATGGTTCCCGTTGCTGGAGCTGCTGTTTGACGAAGGCTTCCACTTCTTCGGGAGTCTTGTTCAGCAGCAGCGGCCTCACGCTCTTTCCCATCTTCAGATGAGCATAGAGCACTTCGGGGGTCGCCTTCAGATACACCGTCTCGCTCTGGAGGTTCAGATAGTCCATGTTGTCGAAGAAGCAGGGGGTGCCTCCGCCGCAGCTTATCACCACGTTTTCAAACTCTGCAACCTCGTGGAGCATGTTGCGCTCTATCCGGCGGAACCCTTCCTCGCCTGACTCCTCGAAGATCTGTGCCACGGTGCGGCGCATGCGGCTCGTGATATACCAGTCGAGGTCGTAGAACATCAGTCCCATGTCTTTGGCGAGCATTCGTCCCACGGTGGTCTTGCCGGCTCCCATATATCCGATAAGGACTATTCTGTGCATAGGCTCTGTATTGGGATGCTTATTTCTTCACTGCATTGTTGATGATGTCCATACACTCCACATAGGTCAGCTCGGCGGCACGCTCATGCATTGCCTTGGGCAGACGGTAGTTCTTGCCGTCGTAAACGAGGTATGGTCCGTATTTGCCCTTCATGACCTCAAGCTGCGGATCCTCCTCAAACTTCTTCAGATGGCGCATGCTGTCTTCGATGCGGCGGCGCTCTATGAGTGCCACTGCAGTGGAGAGCTTGATGCTGAGGGGATCTTCGGTGGATGGCAGCGACACATACTTCTTGTTGTGCAGGATGTATGGTCCGAACCGTCCGGCGCCTATCACCACCGGTGTGCCTTCGAAGTCGCCGAGCGTACGTGGCAGTTTGAAGAGTTCGAGTGCCTCGTCGAGGGTTATTGCCTCCATGCTCTTGTCTTTAGGCAACTGTGCGAAGCGTGGCTTCTCCTTGTCTTCTGCCGTTCCTATCTGTATCACCGGACCGAAGCGTCCGATCTTCACGAACACCGGTTTGCCGCTCTTTGGGTCGGTGCCGAGCTCGCGTTCTCCGGCTTTGTGCTCCTGTCGGCTGTTCATCGTCTTGTCCACCTGCGGCTCGAAGTCTTTGTAGAAATCCTGCAGCATGTCGGTCCACTGCTCCTTGCCCTCGGCGATGGTATCGAATTCCTGCTCCACCTTGGCGGTGAAATTGTAGTCGAGCACATTGGGGAAGTGTTCGAGCAGGAAGTCGTTCACCACGAGTCCGATGTCTGTAGGCAACAGTTTGCCCTTCTCGCTGCCCACGGTCTCTGCCTTCTCTGTGGCTGTGATGGTGTTTCCCTTCAGCGTGTCGATGGCGAATGTGCGTTCGTCGCCCTTGCGGTCGCCTTTCTGCACGTATCCTCGCTGCTGTATGGTGCTGATGGTTGGGGCATAGGTTGAAGGGCGTCCGATGCCCAGCTCCTCCATCTTGTGTACGAGGCTCGCCTCGGTATATCGCTGCGGTCCCTGGCTGAAGCGCTCTGTCGACACCATCTCGCCTCGCTGCAGCGTGTCGCCCTCTGCCATTGGCGGCAGCTGGTTTGTGGTCATCTCACCTGAGTTCTCATCATCGTCAGACGACTCTCTGTATACCTTCAGGAATCCGTCGAAGGTCACCACTTCGCCGTTCACGGTGAATTTCTCATGTGCCACAGTGCCGTCGGCATGGCGTATCGTGATGCCCACTGTGGTCTTCTCTATCTGTGCGTCTTCCATCTGGCAGGCTGCCGTGCGCTTCCATATCAGCTCGTAGAGGCGGCGCTCCTGTGCCGTGCCTTCCACTGTCTTGGCGTTCATATATGTGGGGCGTATTGCCTCGTGGGCTTCCTGCGCTCCCTTCGAGTGGGTGTGATACTGGCGTGTCTTGTGGTATTTCTCTCCCCATGTAGCCTCTATCTCTTCCTTGCAGGCATTGATGCTGAGGGATGAGAGGTTCACGGAGTCGGTACGCATGTATGTTATCTTTCCGTTCTCATAGAGATGCTGTGCGAGCATCATGGTCTGCGACACGGTGAATCCCAACTTGCGTGCTGCCTCCTGCTGCAGTGTGGAGGTGGTGAATGGCGGTGCCGGTGTGCGTCTGAGGGGCTTCTTCGTCACGTCGCTCACGCTGAATGCGGCATCCTTGCAGTTGTTGAGGAATGCCAGCGCCTCGTCGTGTGTCTTGAAGCGTGTGTCGAGCTCTGCCTTCACCTCTGTCTTCTTGCCGTCGGGACCGATGGCGAAGAATATGGCGTTCACTCGATAGTATGGCTCCGACTTGAATGCCTGTATCTCTCGCTCTCGCTCCACGATGAGTCTCACTGCCACGCTCTGCACTCGTCCGGCAGAGAGTGCCGGCTTCACCTTGCGCCACAACACGGGCGAGAGCTTGAAGCCCACGATGCGGTCGAGCACCCGGCGTGCCTGTTGGGCATTCACGAGGTTCATGTTGAGGAATCGCGGATGCTGGATGGCGTCGAGGATGGCGGGCTTGGTAATCTCGTGGAACACGATGCGGTTGGTGTTCTTTTCGTCGAGTCCGAGCACCTCGCACAGATGCCATGAGATGGCCTCTCCCTCGCGGTCCTCATCGGATGCCAGCCATACCTTGCTGGCTTTCTTGGCGCTCGACCTCAATTCTGACACGAGTTTCTTCTTCTCGTCGGGTATCTCGTAGTCGGGTTCAAGGGTTTTCAGGTCGATGCTTATTTCTTTTTTCTTTAGGTCGCGGATATGTCCGTAGCTCGACATCACCTTGTAGTCCTTTCCCAGGAATTTTTCGATGGTCTTTGCCTTTGCCGGGCTCTCCACTATGACTAAATTCTCTTGCATTTCTTATATGTTTTTTATTCCGGCACGTTCCTCCCACGTGCCCCTGTTTCACAATTTGGCGGCAAAAGTAAGAAAAAGTTTCACACAACACATTATATAATGTATTAATTTTCTATTTTTTTATCAAAAAACCTATACCCACATGTATGTTGATACGCTCCTGACACAAGAAAAAGGGGTGACGTTATTGCGAATAAGGATTATTCTTATTACTTTTGTTCTAAATTTGCATATTATCATGAACGTAAACATTGAACAGTCGTGGAAGGACCATCTCGGCGAGGAATTCGAAAAGCAGTATTTCGTCGACCTCACAGAGTTCGTGCGCTCTGAATACCTGCGCACCACGTGTTATCCTCCCGGTAAACTCATCTTCAATGCCTTCAACCTGTGTCCGTTTGACAAGGTGAAGGTGGTAATCATCGGACAGGACCCGTATCATGAGCCGGGACAGGCACACGGACTGAGTTTCTCGGTGGCTGACGGGGTGGCTTTCCCGCCATCGCTGCAGAACATATTCAAGGAGATACAGATGGACACGGGGGCTCCGATACCGTCGTCGGGAAACCTGACCCGCTGGGCTGAACAGGGTGTGCTGCTGCTCAACGCCACACTGACCGTGAGGGCACACCAGGCGGCGAGCCATCAGCGCAAGGGATGGGAGCAGTTCACCGATGCGGCGATAAAGGCTCTCAGCTCAGAGCGAGAGAATCTGGTGTTCATCCTATGGGGAGGATATGCCAGGAGCAAGGCTCCGCTCATCGACACGTCGCGCCACCTGATATTGCAGTCGGTACACCCCTCGCCTCTGTCTGCCAACCGTGGCGGATGGTTCGGCAACCACCATTTCTCGCGCTGCAACGAATATCTCAGAAACCACGGCATCGAGGAAATAAAATGGTAAGCGGCATCAACTTGTCTACTCGTCAACTAAAAAATACTACAATGGCAAATGATTCATCAATAAACGGCTCCAATGGAGCTTACATACCTATTCTGCAGGTGGGCGACGTGCTGATATCGTCGGACATCATAACGGAGCGCTTCTGCTGCGACCTCGACGCATGCCACGGCATCTGCTGTGTGGAGGGCGACGCCGGAGCACCGGTGACCATCGACGAGATTTCTAAAATCGAAGACTCGCTCGACACCGTGTGGAACGACCTTTCGGCATCGGCACAGGCTGTAATCGACAAACAGGGAGTGGCGTATGCCGACCGCGACGGCGACCTCGTGACGAGCATCGTGGGGGGAAAGGACTGTGTCTTTACGTGCTACGACAACGGATGCTGCCTGTGTGCGCTGGAGAAGGCGTGGCGGGGCGGCAGACTGAAGGATTTCTGCAAACCTATCAGCTGTGCCTTGTATCCTATCAGGGAGAAGACGTTCGACAATGGTCTCGTAGGACTGAACTACAACCGATGGGAGGTGTGCCGCGATGCCGTGAAGAAGGGCAGGGAGATTGACCTGCCGGTATACAAATTCCTGCGCGGACCGCTCGTGCAGCGATTCGGCGAAGAGTGGTATAAGGAACTGGAAGAGGTGGCAGAGGCGTTCTGCGGAAAGAAATAGCCTGACGGCGACTATCCCAACCCGTTAGTTCGCTGCCGCCACATATCATCATACGCGAAAGCAGCACTATCCTGACATACGGATAGCAGGAACTAACAGGCTGAAAAAGTAGGTGTACAAATACGGCAGAAATACGACAAAGAGATATGTCGGTATTACGTTACTGAATTGCAATTTCTGCAAAAAAGATATTCTGCCATTTACAAAGATTTCAGAAACTTGTCGAACTCTTCGCCGGTACAGTCTTTCCCCAACAAACGCCTTTGGAGCTTGGATTTTGCCTTGGAGATTGTGCTCCGCCCTCTGCCAAGAAGGACAGCTATCCTTGAATCTGACAAATCGCTTACTTTTATCAAAAGGCACATCAGAAAATCCTGCGCACTCATTGTGCATATAGAAAAAAGACTTAGTTTGAAAGACGGGAACAGCCTGTTGGCTTCTTTCAACAGCATTTCCGTTTCGTCAGCAGAAAGGGGGTGGCCATTTTTTGCCTTTGTCTCTATTATACTGCATATCTCCGTTTCCATAAACATAAACCGCACATTGTCACTCAAAGCCCGTTCGCTGCTTATCATATTACTCCTGTTTTTCAGGCTCTCCTTCAGCAGTTCTATCTCCTTGGCTTTGGCTGCGTAAAGACTGTGTGTGACTGACAGCTTGTTCTCAAGTTCTGAAATTTTCTTCTCGCGCTCATTTATGCTATTCTGACTCTGCTCCTGCAGCGAAACTCTGAATTTCTCCAATCGCATGGAGCGCTCTATGCCTGCACGTTTAAGTTTGCGGTATCTCAACACGCCCCAAACCAAAATAAAAACTACGGCTATGGCAGACACTGATATCACTACTGCTGTTCTCCGGGCCCTGATTTCAAGTTGCATAGTTCGTTCTTTATATTTGGAATAGTTATACATGGCATTCATCCGGGCAATAGAAGTCTCCACATTGTTTTTTTTCAATGAGTCGTCATACTCCTCATATTGCAGGATAAAGTCGAGCGCTGCAGTTATATCTCCTTCCTCACGATATATCTTTGCCAGATATTTGCTGGCTTCCTTCTTGGCTTCAGCCGTATTTGTATGATAGAGCTTCGTAAAATAACAACGGGCTGAGTCACACCTACCCAACCGAAAATATGATAAGGCAAGGACATCGTAGAAGGAGTCCAGACTTGGATTATCTTCACCTGCGGTTGAGACGACTGGCAGGGCAAGATTCTTTGCCTTGTCATATTCACCGTTACACAGGTAATATGAGGCCATAGAACTGAGCATCTCATTATACTCTAAGTTTGCAGAAGAATACGACGCAGTCGCATAAACTGCAAAATGATCAAGG
>OGQO01000156.1_pt1 | contig 71067 bp, 82 predicted proteins | sample 1553241 | NCBI WGS metagenome assembly OGQO01 (sample SAMEA2579933, study PRJEB22360) | human gut metagenome | biome: human gut; feature: human-associated habitat; material: faeces | place: Denmark | collected 2008/2010
CAGATAATTTGGCGCAACTGTGGCAGGAGTTCTTGTCCTTGCTCGAACTGATAGCACAAATTCTCTGTGCGGTAGTAGGCGCGAGGGCTAATGCGGTTTGTGGCAATCGTCAAACGGTTTTTGTTTCTATTTAGGGGATTCCCACGTCGTTTCACTCCTCGGAATGACATAGGACGATTGCCTTGACCGCAATGACGCTCGAGCGACCGGTCGTCGCCTTGCGACTCCAATTCCGTCTTCGAACAGGCACATTCCGTATATAAGTGCCCCTTGAATAAATTTTCGTTAGCTTTTAGATGTCAAATCCGTCTTCAAACAGGCACATACCGCGTATAAGAACGCTCCGAACGAGTTTTTGACAAAATTCATGCTATAAGTTCGCCCTTTACACTTCTTGACTTTTATATGAGTATATAATAAAATATTAATAATAAACTTACACGAGGCGTTTTATGAAATACGTTGGCATCGACATCGGCGGCATGACCATAAAGGGCGGCATCGTTGACGAAAAGGGCAACATTCTTGCAAGAAAAGTGGTTGTCACGTCCCCGGGCAAAGAAGACTTCCTTATCGTGCAAGACATCGCAAATCTCATCGAAGATTTGGTGAAGGATTGCAAGGACGAAATCGAGGGCATCGGCATAGGTTGTCCCGGCTCGATCTACGACGAAAAGGGTATAGTGCGCTATTCCTGCAACATCAATTTCCACAATACGCCTATGGCGAGAATGATTGCCGAGAAGACGCAAATCAAAAACGTAAAACTCTCAAACGACGCAAACTGCGCCGCACTCGGAGAAACTATGTTCGGAGCGGGCAACGGAGCAAAAAATTCCGTTATGGTTACGCTCGGCACGGGCGTGGGGACGGGCATCGTCGCGGACGGCAAACTTATCACGGGCAATCGCTCGGCGGGAGCGGAAGGCGGACATATCCAAATCAATCTCGGCGGAGCGGTGTGCGGCTGTGGAAAGAAAGGCTGTTACGAAGCGTATGCGTCTGCAACCGCGCTTATGAATCAGATTCAAACCGCTTGCGAAAAGCACCCCGACAGCCTTCTTGCAAAAAAAGTCGAGGAAGACGGCAACAGCGGAAAAATCGTGTTTGACTGCGCAAAAGAGGGAGATAAAGTGGCGATTGCGGTGGTAAAACGCTATATCAAGTATGTCGGTGTGGGGCTTGTCAACTATGCGAATATCTTTGCGCCCGAGGTCATAATCATCGGCGGAGGCATTTCAAATCAAGGCGACAACATCATCAAACCGTTGCAAAGATACGTGTCGAGAAACAAATACGGCGCGGAATATACGCCCAAAGTCAAGGTGGTTGCGGCAACCCTCAAAAACGACGCCGGCATCATCGGCGCCGCCGCTCTATGCATAAACCATTGCTAAGGCCATTGCTCAAACGGCGTTGCGGCAAAGGCAATCGCCCACATCGTCATTCAGAGCGCAAGCGTGGGAATCCCCTAAATAGAAACGAAAATCTTTTGGGCGATTGCTATAGCCGTATTTGTTCTCGCAATCACTAACCGCGCAAGCCCTCTTTGCTCTCAAAATAAGACGGATATAGCCTCAAACCGCAAATCCGCGAGAGTGCTTGCTTGGTGGGTGCGTGCTTTGCGCGCAGGTGAATTTGAATTGCAATTTCGCCGAATTATCTGCTTGGTGGGGCGCACTTTGTGCGCAAGCGGACAAACGAGGCAAAGAACTTTATTTGAACCTAATAAAAACAACTAAGATACAGCGATGCAAAATCAAGATTACAAACAAAAATATTTCGCTTTGCTCGGCGAAGTCGAAAAGCCCGCGAGATATGCGGGCGGTGAGTGGAATATCCCCGATATGAACAAACATCGCAAGGGGGATATGGTGTTTTGTTTTCCCGAACTTTACGAAATCGGAATGAGCAATCTCGGCGTTGCGATTCTTTATGATATCGTCAACAAGACCGACGGTTACGTTGCGGAGCGTTGCTATGCTCCCGCGCCCGATTTTGCGCAAAAACTCAAAGAAAACAACATTCCGCTTTTATCTCTCGAAACGAAAAAACCGCTCAAAGATTTCACCGTCGTCGGTTTTTCCGTCGGCTTCGAACTTTTGTACACAAACGTGCTTTATATGCTCGATTTGGCGCAGATTCCTTTCAGAGCAAAGGACAGGGACGATTCCTATCCCATATTGCTTGCCGGCGGACCTTGCTCGGTGAATCCCGAACCGTTTGCGGACTTTTTCGACATAATTCTCGTGGGCGAGGGCGAGGATGCGGACATAGCGATTCTCAAAGTCGTCACCGAGGGCAGAGAGCAAGGGCTTTCCAAACAAGAGATTTTGAAAAAAGTCAAGGGTATGGAGGGCGCATACGTCCCGTCCTTGCATCAAGAGGGAGAAACGGTTGTGAAAGCAGTCGTTCAGGACTTTGAAAACGCCGAATATCCCACGCGTCCGCTGGTTGCCAACATAGAGGCGGTGCATGACAGAGCCACGCTCGAACTTTATCGCGGTTGCGCAAGCGGTTGCAGATTTTGTCAGGCAGGTTTTTGGTACAGACCTATAAGAGAACGCAGTGCGAAACGTTGCGCGGAAATCGCAAAAGAAATGGTGGACAGCACGGGCTTTAACGAAATATCCCTTTGCTCGCTCTCGACAAGCGATTATACGGGACTCGAAGAGCTGGAAGCGGAGCTTGGAGAGTATTGCAAACAAAAGCGCATAAATCTTGCCTTGCCGAGTTTGAGAATAAGCAGTTTCAAGCCGGATATGGCAAACAATTCTCGTCGCAGCTCACTCACGTTTGCGCCCGAAGCAGGCACGCAAAGATTGCGCAACGTCATCAACAAAAACGTAACCGAAGAGGAAATCGACAAAATTTCCGTTGCGTTCGAGGCAGGTTACGACAGCGTAAAGCTCTATTTTATGATGGGACTTCCCACCGAAACGGACGAGGATATTCAAGGCATTGCCGAAATTTGCAAACGCCTTAAACAACTCTATTGGCAAAAACGCTCAAAGCGCGGTTTGAACATATCCGTCAGTTGCGCGGTGTTCATTCCCAAGCCCTGCACGCCTTTCCAATGGGAAGCGCAAATTTCAATGGACGAGATGAAACGCAAACAAAACTATTTGAGAGGGCTTTTGCGCGAAATTAAGGGCGTAACTTTCTCATGGCACGGCGCGGAAACGTCGGTGCTGGAAGCCGCTTTGGCAAGAGGGGACAGAAGACAATCCTACGTCATCGAAAGAGCGTATAATCTCGGCGCGAAATTCGACGGTTGGAGCGAGCATTTCAAGTGGGACGTATGGCAAAAAGCCTTTGCAGATTGCAATCTTAAAATGGAAGATTATTACGGAGCGATCCCCCTTGACAAAACTTTGCCGTGGGAGTTTATCGACTCGGGTGTGAGCAAAAAATATTTGCTCAAACAACGTGAGCTTGCATACGAGGGCGTAACCACCAAAAATTGTCGCGAAGGCTGCAACGGATGCGGCGCAAACAGACTTGGGAGGTGTACGATATGATAGTCCTCAAATATCGAAAAACGGGCAGCGTATGCTTTATATCGCACATCGATCTTTTGCGCCATATGGACAGGGTTATAAGACGCGGCAAAATCAGCATAAATTATTCGCAAGGCTTCAACCCTCATGCTCTGATGTATTTTTCACCACCTCTTTCGTTGGGTATTTCGTCGATTGCGGAATATCTTACGCTGGATACGAACGAGAGCGCGGACGTCGTGCTTGAAAAGTTCAACGCGGCAGTGCCCGACGACCTGAAAGCAAGCAAGGTGTTTGCTTGTGAGAAAAATCCCAATTTGCAAGCGAAAGTGGTTTGCGCAGACTTTGTTTTCAATACGCCTTACAGACAAATAGAAGTAGGCGATAAGTTTGAAATAAGCTACGAAAAGAAGGGCGAAATCGTCATCGAAAACGTGGCGAGCAAGATTTTCTCTTTCTTTGAAAAGGACGGAAAACTCGTAGCGCGCCTTGCGTCGGGAAGCGTCAATCTGCGCCCCGACAGAATACTTCAAAAACTCAACGAAATTCTCGGTGAGGATTTGAAACTTTGCGATGTTGAAAAAGTCGCTCAATACGTCGACGTCGATGGAAAACTCGTGGAAGTCGACCGGTATCTGCAAAAATAGAAGCGGACTTGCGCCTTTTGGGCGTATAGTTCGTTTTTGCGTTTTTGCGCTCTTAAAAGATATCAATTTTTTAGGAATATATCAAAATGAAACAACTCATTCTCGACTACACGCCGTATTGTACGCGCGCAGCTGTTGTCGAAGACGGAAACCTTGAAGATTTTTCCGTTGAACGCGCAAATTTCAGAGGCATTGTAGGCAATATCTACAAGGGCAAAGTGGAAAACGTCATATGCGGCATGCAGGCGGCTTTCGTCAACATCGGCGAGGAACGCAACGGTTTTTTGTACACGGGCGATTCGCTCGTGGACAGCAGAGGACTTGAAAGAGATATGCCGCAAGGCAAAACTTACAATGTTTCGCCCGGCGACGTCATCATGTGTCAAGTGGTCAAAGAACCGTTCGGACAAAAGGGCGCAAGGCTGACAACCGATGTAACGATACCCGGGTATTATCTTGTTTTGCTTCCCCTTTCGACATTTACGGGCGCGTCGAGAAAAATCGAGGACGGAAAAAGAAGATCTTATCTCGAAGAATATGTGTCGTCCATATGTCCCGAGGGAATGGGATATATTATTCGAACCGCCGCAGATAAAGCAAGCGACGAAGACCTTTTGTCCGAGATGAACACACTCAAAGAGCGTTGGGAACAAATCCGCAAGGATTATGCCGCAGCACCTGAGGAAACTCTCGTGTTCGAGGAAGCCAGTTTGTTTGAAAGAGCGGTGCGCGAAACAATGTACGAGGACGTCGACAAGGTTGTGACAAACGACGCAACGGTCGTAAAAAAGCTGTCCGGAAAAATCGGCAAACCCGTCGTGCTGTACGAGGGCGAGCGCAACATAATGAAATACTACGGCGTGTCGGCGCAGATAAACCACCTTTGCGACAGAAAAGTGTGGTTGCAAAACGGCGCGTATCTTGTGATAGACAAGACGGAAGCATTGACATCGATAGACGTAAACACGGGCAAATTCGTGGGAACGAGCCATCTCGAAGACACCGTTTATAGAACGAATCTTGCGGCGGCGGAGAGTATTGCCGTTCAACTCAGACTCCGCAACATCAGCGGAATAGTGATAATAGACTTTATCGACATGACCGTCGAAGAGCATCGTCAAAGCGTGCTGGAAACGCTGAAAGAGGCGTTGAAACGCGACAGAATGAAAACGTCTACAATCGGTTTTACGTCGCTCGGACTTGTGGAACTTACGCGCAAAAAGACGCGCGCGCCCCTTGACGAATTTATGTTGCAACCTTGCAAGGAGTGTGCCGGCGGCTTTGTGATAAGCGATTCGCAACTTGCGTTCATGCTTCGCGACGACCTTGTGGATTTCATCATCGAAAACAAGTGCGACGTCGTGTACGTGGGCACGCATAGCGACGTGTTCGATATGGTGTTCGAGTCGGGCATTATGAACCGTCAACTTGAAAACGCCTGGGCAAACAAGCAGATTTATTTCTATGCTGACGACTCGATCGCAAGAGAAAAGTGGCAGATATCCAAGGATAAGCCCGAAGGGTTGAAAAGCTACGTAAGAGTGCTGGCAAAATGATTGAGTTATTGCCGTCAAAACCGACGTCGCAATCTTCGATTAGGTTTTGTCCTTGCGTTCCTTATCCTTATGTGATATAATAACGACAATTATGAAACAATGGTTTATAAACAAAGACGAAGGCGCAGTGCTTGTTGAAAGCACCAGCGTCAGAGAAGAGGGACAAGTCAAACTCAAATTGTCCAAAGTTGCCGTATCCTCGCAGGATATGTCAAATTTCGCAATCCGTTCAAAAGACAATGCGATTACGCCGGGACATTCGGCGGTGGCGTACGTTTCGGAGGCGGACGAAGAGAGCGGGCTCAAATTGGGCGCGCGCGTTGTCGTAAGCCCATACGTCAAAGCGCAGGATCACGGCGTGGACGTCGTGAAAACCATGGGCGTTGACGTTGACGGTTTGCTCAGAGATTTCGTTTGCGTGCCTTTCGAAAACGTTTTTCCGCTCCCCGACGGAGTGAGCGACGAGGAGGCGTTGTTTGCGGAGTACATCGCTATGGGCGACAACGTGTTCGAAGCTCTCGACCTTGAAAAAGGCGATTATATCGTGATTTTGGGCGCAAGCACTCTCGGCCTTATCATCTCGCAAATGGCAAACTATTATCAGTTTGTGCCGATTCTCATAGATTTGGATTCGGACAAGCTCGCGCTTGCTCAAAAATGGGGCGTTTGCTATACGCTCAATCCTACCTACGACAATCTCGAACGCAGAGTCGAGGAAATCACGGGCGGAAGAATGAGCGAGGCGGCGGTGTTCGCAGGCGAAAGCGTGGATATAAATTCCGCAATCCGTCTTGTCAAAAACGAGGGCGACGTGATTATCGCAGGTTACGCAACCCGCGCAAAGCACGCAATCGACGCATACCCCATTTTGAAAAAGCAACTCAAAGTGAAAGGCGTTTCGAACGGCGAGGGTAGCATGTCGTCGGCAATCAACCTTCTTGCAAACAAGATTGTGAAAACAAGCGGTATTATCAGCGCGGCGGCAAACTTCGAGGAAGTGCCGCAAGTTGTGGAAAATTGCGTGAAATATCCCTATCAATACAGCAAAATCGTCGTCAATATCGACTGATTGTGCGAAGCGGACGGCATAATTGCATGTTCGCTTTTTTGCATAATTTTGGATAAAATATCGACGGAACGTGCAAAAACTTTTGTCGAAACACACAAAATATAATTGCGATAAACACAAAAAATCGCACGAAAAACACGCATTTTTGCGTGAATAATTCAAAGGATAAACGCACCGATTTTTTTCGGCGGACGCGCAGGGGAAAACTGTTGGGGTTTCGCGCGTAGATTACTTTTGATGAAAGAAAACTTGAAAAAAGTCAAAAGCGCATTGTTATTTGCGCAAGAGGGCGTACGCAAGTTTGCGTACACGGATTTGTATATTCTTCTCGTTTTGGCAATCGTGGTCACGGCGTGGACAACGCAAAATGCGACTTTCGGTTTTGTCGCTCTTATACTGGTGTCGAGCATAGTTTTGGTGTTTTCGGACGATATTTTGCCCCTTTCGGTCAATGCGTTCGGAGCAATGCTGATGATTTACAAGGACAAAGTGGACGAGTTTGCGTACCTTTGGCCGACTTTTATTCCGCTGGGCGTCGCAATCGTAATTTTCGTTGTCAGAAACACGATTTCAAAAGTCAAACAAAAACAGCGTTTCGTATTCGGAAGGATGTTTTGTCCGCAAATCGCAATCAGCGTCGCGCTGTTGCTCGGCGGAGTGGGCGTAATCGCAAAAGAAAATTATCTCACCGCGCTTCCAAACGTGCTTGCGCTGGGCATAGGCGTGTTGTTTGTGTATTTGCTCTTTGCAAACTTCATAAAAAAGGACGAAAACAGGGACTATGCAAAGTATTTTGCAAAGGTCGTGATGTGGATAGGCTTTGCCGTATGCGTCGAGATGGCCGTGATTATTGCTCGTTCGAACGTTTCACCGAGCGATTGGGCAAGCGCGTACTGGAACGTCGGTTGGGGCAATCGCAACAACATCGCAACGTTTTTGCTCTTTTCCGCGCCTATGGCTCTTTATCTTTCCACAAGGTCGACGAAAGGGTGGACGTACATCCTTATGGCGTTTTTCCAATACTTCTGCCTTTGCATGACTCTTTCAAGAGGCGGAATACTTTGCGGATTTATCGCGCTCGTATTCGGCATTGCGTTTTCAATCTGCAAAGCACCGAACCGCAAACGTCAAGCGATATATTTTGCCGCTTGCATCGTCGTCGCCGTCATATTATGTGCGATAGGAAAAGACGTCGTAAGAGGGCTTATCGAGAGCCTCGGCAACAGAATTCACGTAGGCGAGGGCGATATGACGTCGGGCAGAAGCGACCTGTACAAAGAGGCGTGGGAGCTGTTTAAACAACATCCTATCTTCGGTGCGGGCATGGGCTACGTCGGCTACGGCCCCGGTATGTTCAATGATATGAAACAATACTGGTTCCATTCCACGCTGTTCCAAGTGCTTGGATGTATGGGAATCGTCGGCATTGCCGCATACGTGTATTATTACGTCGTGCGTTTGGGATTGTGCGTGAAGATGATGACAAAACAATTCAAATTCGCGTTTTTCGTGTGCGTTGCGTGGATTGGCTTTGAAGGCTATTCGATGATAGACACCGGCACGATGATCCCCTTCCCGAACATGATGCTCGTTGCGGTGATGACTTACGTGCTTGAACTTTCTTGCCAAAACGATAAGCACGAGGGCGCAATCGACGGAATATCCCAAAGATTGCTTCAAGAGAGATACATCAGAGAAACGTCAACCGAAATCGTGCGAGTGAAGCGTTAAAAACGTATCAAATTTGTGCCGTGCGTTGAAAGCAAAGTTTATACGACGGAAACAAAGAAGAATACGAAAAAACAAACGTAAAACATATGAAAAATAAACGAAAAAACATATAAAAAAGACGCCTTTTCGGCGTCTTTTTTGATATAAAACTAGCGGTTATTTCGTCAAATTTTTCATAAATTCAAGCGAATATTGAATCGTAAGCGCGCGTTGGTTTTCTTTTTGAATGTTATCCGACGCTTCGAAATCTGCTTGATAATTGGGAAGTTTGATTGGTATATCGTCCACACTGTCAATGCTTGTGAAACCTATATGCGTGCCACCTTCGATGACATGTTTTATGTGGTTAGACGGCATTTTCGATAGTGTGTCGGCAATTTGGCTTTCGGTTAGAACTTTGTCGGAATCACCGAGAAGAAGAAGGGTGGGCAGAGATGAGTTTGCAAGAGTGTCGGCAATTTGAATTTCAATGCCGTTTTCGTCCTTTTGGGGATTGCCGTTTTCGTCAAGAACTTTGTGTTGTCTGCTTACGGGGGAGAATAGAAGCGCACCGACGATTAGTTGTTCGTTTTCGCTTGCCCTGCGAATAGCCGTTGCTCCGCCTTCGGAGGAATGACCGCCTATAAAAAATTTGACGGTCGGATATTTATTGAAAGCTTCTTCGGTTGCGGTATAGTTGTAAAACGAGGTTTTGTCTTTTTTTATTATCACAAGATAACCTTGCTTTGCAAGCGCATTGCCGAGGTAACTGTATTCGCTTGCGTTTATGTTAAGCCCGGTATAAAACACTACGCCGTAGCGGTAGGCGACTTTTTTGTAGGATTTGCCGTTTTCGCCGTAAACGAGGTCGGCAATCGGCTCGAAAACAAGTGCGGAGTCGTCCTCAACGGTGTTGACGGCAAATGAGTTGTCTTGTTTGTAGTCAACCGCAACGGGTGCGTCGTCTTTTTGTGCGCACGCAAATAGAAATGTCGCCGACAAAACTAAAACCAAAATTGCCGATATGATTGAAAGTTTGTTCTTCATACGCACCTCGCGTTGACGATTTGCCGCATCGCTTGCAACGCTTTGCGAAAAAATGCGGAATTTTCCTTGCGTTTTTTTTGCCTAAAATTTCAGATTTTTTTAGCAAATTTTGCAAGCGAGCATATTATATCACACTCCCAAAAGATTTTCCATAGCATTTTTGAATATATAATGCTATAATCGAATTATGAAAGAAAAAATAAAAAACGTTATTTCGGGATTGAAAAAGGGCTTTTGCGCTTCCGACGTCAAAAAGCACGACGAAACAAGCCTTGCAAAACTGCTTGCGGAGCACGACGACAACAGAATCGTGCCCTTTCACATGCCCGGACACAAGCGCGCGGATTTCGACTATTTGTACGGTGCGCAAAAAATCGACATAACCGAGATAGAGGGCTTTGACAACCTCAACGACGCAAACGGAATAATTTTAGATTCCGAAAAACTTGCCGCCGACGTTTTTTGCGTGAAGCACGCAAGATATTTGGTCAACGGAAGCACGGGCGGAGTGCTTGCCGCAATACGCTCGGTGTGTAAAGAGGGCGACAAAATCCTCGTTGCGAGAAACTGCCACAAGTCCGTTTTCAATGCCGTCGAAGTGTTCGGCTTGAATCCCGTGTACGTCCTGCCGACGTATTTTGAGGAATACGGCTTTTACGGCTCGGTTTATCCCTCGAGCGTGAAGAAGGCGTTTGAGGAAAACCCCGATATAAAACTTGTCGTCGTCACTTCGCCGACCTACGAGGGCATAATCAGCGATATAAAATCCATTGCGGAAATTTGCCGCGAACACGGCGCGATATTGTTTGTCGACGAGGCGCACGGCGCGCATTTGGGGCTTTGCAAAAAGTTTCACGAAAGCGCAAGGACGCTTGGCGCGGACATAGTTGTCAACAGCTTGCACAAAACGCTTCCGTCTCTCACGCAAACCGCATTGCTGTCGGTGTGTACGGACAGGGTGGACACGGCAATAGTGGACAAAAACCTTGCGGTTTTTCAGACAAGTTCGCCCTCGTACGTGCTTATGGCGTCTATGGACGGTTGCGTGCGCATGCTAGAAGAGAGAGCAAACGAGTTGTGTGCGGAGTGGAGCAAAAATATCGATTTGTGCAAAAAATCGCTTGCTCGCTTAAAAAAACTTTCGCTGTTCGACGCAAAAAAAGACGGAAGGGTGTTTGCCTACGACAAGTCCAAGCTCGTGATTTTGTGCACGGGCGGCGCGATAAGCGGTGTGGAACTCAAAAAAGTTTTGCGCAACGTGTACGATATAGAGCTTGAAATGGCGGGGGTAAACTATGCCGTCGCAATGAGCGGAGCGGGAGATACGAGAGATAATTTTTCCGCGCTTGAAAACGCTCTGTTCGCAATCGACGATACCCTGTCCGAGCGCAACGGACTGACAAAGACGATAACTCCTATTTTGCCGCAAAAGGCGGTTGATCCGTGCAAAACGAACGGTTTAAGCGGAGAATACGTCGATTTTGACAAATCGTCGGGCAAAATAAGTCTTGAAAACGTGTGGGCGTATCCGCCGGGATCTCCCATAATCGTGAAGGGAGAAATCGTGTGTCAGGACGATATAAAAAACCTGACGCTTATGTATGAAAACGGCGTGAGCGTTTCAAGCGAAACGAGGCGTTTCCCCTCTCAAATTCTCGTTGAAAAACAATAAAACGAACTCGACAAACCGCTTTATGCTTTTGGCAAATTGCCTTGACAAAGCGGATATAAGTCAATATAATAAAAATATCAATAGTAAGGAGTCGTAAACAATGAAAAGAATCACAACTTTGAAAACGCGCGATCTCAACGAAAGCAAAAAGAACGGCGGCTGCGGCGAATGCCAAACTTCTTGCCAATCCGCTTGCAAAACTTCCTGCGGCGTTGCAAACCAAAAGTGCGAAAAGGCTGCAAAGTAATTTATAGCAAAAACAATTTTTGCAAAGACCGCCTAGTTATGCTAGGCGTTTTTTGTGTAAAAACGCAAAACAATTAAACGTCGCGTTGCGGCGTGAAAATACGAAAGAAATTAGGACGAAGCGACATGATTCATTCTTTCAAACTTAACGGATACAACATCGTGCTCGACACGGCAAGCGGAAGCGTGCACAGCGTGGACGACGTGGCGTACGACGTTATCGATATGTACGAAAACACTCCTTGCGAGCAAATCGTCAGGGAGGTTGCAAACAAGTATAAAGACGAGGGCGTGAGCGAAGAGGACGTCAGAGAGTGCATAGCCGACGTCGAAGAACTCAAAGCGGAAGGCAAACTCTTTTCGGTTGACAACTTCAAACCCGACGTCGACGTGCTTGCAAAGCGCAACACGGTGCTTAAAGCAATGTGTTTGCACGTGGCGCACACTTGCAATCTCAACTGCGAATATTGCTTTGCCTCGCAAGGCAAATATCACGGCGAAAGAGCCTTGATGTCATACGAAGTGGGCAAACGCGCGCTTGATTTTCTCGTTGAAAACAGCGGCACTCGTCGCAATCTCGAAGTGGACTTTTTCGGCGGCGAACCGCTTATGAACTGGCAAGTAGTCAAAGATCTCGTTGCCTACGCTCGCTCGATTGAAAAAGAACACGGCAAAAATTTCCGTTTTACGCTCACGACCAACGGCATGCTCGTCGACGAGGACGTGATAGAGTTTGCAAACAAGGAGATGGACAACGTCGTGCTGTCCCTTGATGGCAGAAAGGAAATCAACGACCATTTCCGTCACACTATAGGCGGTGTGGGAAGCTACGATATAATCGTGCCGAAATTTCAAAAGTTCGTAAAGGCGAGAGGCGGAAAAAACTACTATATGCGCGGCACTTTCACGCATAGAAATCCCGACTTTACAAAAGACATTCAAACAATGCTCGACCTCGGTTTCGACGAGCTCAGCATGGAACCCGTCGTGTGTCCGCCAACCGACAAGTACGCACTCACCGAGGACGACAAAAAGGTGATTTTCAAGGAATACGAGAAACTTGCCGACATGATGATCGAAAGGCGCAAACAAGGCAAACCGTTTACGTTCTATCACTACATGCTCAACCTCGAAGGCGGTCCGTGCATTTACAAGCGCATATCCGGTTGCGGAAGCGGCACGGAATATCTTGCCGTAACACCGACGGGAGAACTCTATCCTTGCCACCAATTCGTTGGCAACAAAGAATACCTTATGGGCGACATATGGAAGGGCGTGACAAACCTCGATATTCAGTCCAAGTTCAAAAAATGCAACGCGTATTCGAGAAAGGAGTGCGACGATTGCTGGGCAAGGCTCTATTGCTCGGGCGGTTGCGCGGCAAACGCATACAACGCAACCGGGGACGTCAACGGCGTGTACGCATACGGTTGCGACCTTTTCAAAAAGCGTATAGAGTGCGCCATTATGCTCAAAGTGGACGAGCAAACGAGCGAGGAATAATAAGAATATGGCAAAAGAAAAACTTGAAAAAACCAACGCAATGCGTATCCTCGATCAAAAAAAAGTCGCATACAAAGAACATACGCTCGGCATAACCGACGCAGTGAGCGGCGTTGAAGCGGCATCGCTTTTGGGTGTGGACGAGAGCCTTGTTTTCAAAACGTTGGTGACGGTCGGAAAAAGTTTGGAACACTACGTTTTCGTCATCCCCGTGGCATGCGAACTGGACTTGAAAAAGGCGGCGGCATGCGTAAACGAAAAGAGCGTCGAAATGGTCAAATCAAAAGACCTTCTTGCACTCACCGGCTACGTGCACGGCGGTTGCTCCCCGATAGGAATGAAAAAGTTTTTCAAGACGACGATTGACCAAAGCGCGCTTGACGTGGATAGAATTTTCTTTTCGGGTGGACGTATAGGCTTTCAAATCGAAACAACTCTCGACGAGCTGAAAAAGGCGATTGTGTTTCAATTGAAAGACGTTGCCGTGCGATAAACGAATTAAACGTTGTTTGCACAAAAGCAATTTTATAATATCTAAATGCGGAGGTAAAACGGTTATTATGAAAAACACACTGTTTTCAACAAGACGAAAAAGTGCCGTATGCGGCATTGCGATCGCCGTGTTTGTGGCAACGTTTGCGTTGCTGTCCGTCCTTTTGCCGTCTTCCGTTTGTGAGGCAAATTCCGCAATGAGATATTACGAGGGAAGGGACGTTTCCGGCGCAATTCTCACCACCGAGAACAGCCCCGTCGTCGTTGAAAGAGAGGACTTGACTTTCGATATTCAGTTTGACGAGGATTATCTCAACGGACTTCAAATCGGCAGCGTAAGCGCAAAATACACATTCAAAAATCCAAGCGAAATCATCGCAAAAACAAACGTGATTTTCCCTATCGCGCGCCTTGGAGAAATGCGCGGAACGTCGGATTTGTCAGCGGCATACGGCGTCAAAATCGACGGCGAGCAAGCGACGACGAAGATTCGTTTTTCCTATCTCGAAAGGGGGAAAGATTTTTCGGTTGACAACGTAAAACTCATTAAGGACGAGAAAATCGACCACGAGTTTTACAAGAGGGATACCGTGGTTTACAAATACACCTATTCTTGCACCGCACAGAATGCGTATTGCAGCATTTATTTGGGCAATATCGACCAAAGGAAAATCGTGTGCGAGAGCGGATATACGGGATATGAACAGTTTTACGACGGCGCGGCAAGAATTTTGTTTTGGACGGAGAATCATCCGTACGTTTTTTATTCGATTGGGGAGGAAATCGACGTTGCCGAAAGAGCGAAGTTCTATTCGGACTACTCGATGAAAGACACCGCAATGGGCTTGTTTAAGTTGCAAAGCAAGCAACAAATCAACTTCGAACAACTTGCGTTTTCCTATTTCGACGAGTCGTACGGCGTGAGCGAAACAGATTGGTACAACGCCGTTTTGGCAAGCCTTGACAACACCGACACCGTTGCAACCTCGTATAACTTCAATATCTTGAACGACTTGTTCGGTTGGTTCGAATACGATATGACTTTCGAGCCCGGGCAAACGATAATCAACGAAGTCGTCGCACCTCTTTATCCGGATATAGACGACAGATATGTGCCGACGGTGTACCGTTTTACATATCTCGTGTCGCCTGCATCGACGTGGGCGGGATTTAAGAATTTGAACGTAAAAATAAACACGAATTATTACGTTACGTCCTCGCAATACGACTTTGAACAAGTCGAAGGAGGTTATGCGTGGCACAGCGACACGCTCCCGACAAGCGAGCTGAAATTTTCTCTCTGCAAGAGCGAAAATCCTGTGGCGAGGGCATCGCAATCGAAGAACAAAATCGAAAGCATTATACTTCTAACCGTGCTCGAACCCCTTTGTATAGCTGTTGTCGGCCTTGCAATCGTGATCGGTGTCATCAAAGGCAAAGAAAATAAAAATAAAGTTGTCAAACGTCCTTTGAAAAACGGCAGTGACAAAAAGGGCGATACCGACGGCAAAAATGACGATATCTTCGACGAGGTGGAATAACGCATTTAAAACGCTAAATAACGAAACGAGTGTGCATTGAGAAATATATCGATTGCACGCTCTTTTCTTTTAAAAATATAAAAATATATCGATTGATTGATAAAAATCGATATATTCTTGACTTTCCGCATTGTTTGGGAGTATATTTTTTATCGATAAATCGATAGAAGGTGGGAACATGACCAAAGACAACAAAGAGATTTCAAAGGCTACTTTAAACAGATTGCCGTCTTATCTGAAATATTTGTATCAACTCGACAAGCTCAACGTGGCAACCGTATCCAGCACCACCATTGCAAACGGGCTCAATCTCAATCCCGTGCAAGTGAGAAAGGACATCGCACTCGTATCCTCCGTCGCAGGCAAACCGAAGATGGGCTACGTAACCAAAGAAATAATTGCGGACCTTGAAAGTTTCCTCGGCTACAACAACACTCACGACGCCGTTTTGGTCGGCGTAGGCGGACTCGGAAAAGCGTTTTTGGGCTACGGCGGTTTTGAAAACTACGGCTTGAACATCGTGGCGGCGTTTGACAAAAACGAAAAAATAATCAACACCAAAATCAACGGTAAGCCCGTGTACGACGTGTCCAAACTCAGAGAAATCGTCGAGAGATTCAATATCCAAATAGGCATCATCACCGTACCCGCGTATGCTGCGCAAGAGGTTGCGGACAGAATGGTCGATGCCGGCATAAAAGCAATCTGGAACTTCGCTTCGGTGCATCTCAACATCCCTGCAAACATTGCTTTGAAGAACGAAGATCTTGCATCGTCGCTTGCTCTTTTGTCACTGCAAATTCAGCAGACGAGAAACGATTGATTTTTCAAAAATACAAGTTTATCTCATCACAAACAAGCGTTGAAACGCTTGTTTGTGCATTTATACGGCAATTTTCAAAAGGACGCAAGCGTTTTGAAAGCACGTTTGACGTCGCTTTTTTGAAGGACATACGTGCCGTATAAGTCTTGTAGCGATTGAGAAATGCGTTGAGATTTTGTAAATAATATTGCCTTATTTATAATAATATGCTAATATTTTAGCAAGAATAAGGAGAAAAGAGTATGCTCTCGCTTGAATGTCAAACGGTGTACGACCTCATCCGCCAAATCGCAGGCGAAGAGGAAGTGTACAAAATCATAGAAGCGGACGAAATCATCGAAAGACTGCCCTCGGGGTTGCCTCTTTCAAAGGTGCAATTGTCGGCAATAATCCGCGAGCTTAAAGACAGGGAATATATCCTCGTCAAATACTTTACGCCCGACGAGTATTGTTTGAGCGTAGTTAAGCGTATCGAGGAAACCCCCAAAGCGGTTGCCGCTCCTCAAAGCGAAGAGGAAAAGCCCGCCGAGCGCACTCTTTATCAAAACAAACCGACAAAGGTCAAAGCGGAAAAAGTCGCAAGCAAAGGCGCACTGTTCGTTATGTCCCTTCTCGGCTCGCTGATAGGCAGCGCAATCGTTGCGATAGTGACGGTGCTCGTGATCAAATTTCTTTGATGATTAAATTGATAAAAATACGATCTTTCGACGAGAGTATAGAGGCGCAAAATGCAAGTGCAGGTTGACAGACAGCACGTCTTGACAAAAAAAGAAAAAGCGGTGATGAGAGTCATCTATCAGGAGGCGGACAAACAAAACGGCTCTTGCCTTATCACGCCCATCGAGATTTTTGAAAAGCTGCCCCTCGATTTGCCCTTCGAAGAGGACGAACTCGACACCACGCTTCGCAATCTCGAAATCGACGATTATTTCGATATAACGCGCTCGGACAAAAAAGGCGAACTCGTGTATTGCATCAACATGCAAAAGAAGGGCTTGCAGTTTGCAAGAGTTGAGCGTGCGTTCAAAAGCAACCTCGTGTTCAAGATTTTGCTGACGTTGGGGCTTAGTGTCGTGACGGCTCTCATCGGCGTGGGCATACGACAGCTGGTCGCGTTTTTGTTGGGACAATGAAATTTGAGCTTGTAAGCAAATACAAACCCACGGGCGATCAACCCGAGGCAATAGAAAAAATCGTTGAAGGTTTAAAAGACGGATTCAACACCGAAGTTTTGCTGGGCGTGACGGGCTCGGGCAAAACTTTTACTATGGCGAATATCATCGAGCGTATGCAAAAACCCACGCTCGTGATTGCGCACAACAAGACGCTTGCCGCTCAACTTTGCAATGAATTGAGGGAGTTTTTCCCCAAAAACAGAGTTGAGTTTTTCGTTTCATACTACGACTATTATCAGCCCGAAGCGTACATTCCTCGCACGGACACTTATATAGAAAAGGATTTGCAAGTCAACGAGGAAATCGACAAGTTGCGCAACTCCGCCACTGCGTCCCTTTGCGAAAGAGAGGACACCATAGTGGTTGCGAGCGTGTCGTGTATCTACGGCCTTGGCGCGCCCACCGACTATTTTGAAAATTCCATATCGCTGAGAGAGGGCGACGAGATAGATCGCGACGAGCTTGCAAGACGGCTTGTAAACATTCAATACAAGCGCGCCGACCTCGATTTCGTGCGTTCGACTTTCCGTATGCGCGGCGACACGGTGGATATTTTTCCGTCCACGAGCTCGGAAGTCGCAATAAGAGTGGAGATGTTCGGGGATACCGTCGAGCGTATCTGCGAGATTGACGGCACGACTTCGAAAGTGCTCAACGAGCTTAAACATACGCTGATTTTTCCTGCGACGCAATACGTAATAAGCGGCGATAAGGAGGCAATTCTCCGCCAAATTATGCTGGACAAGCAGGAGAGAGTGAAATATTTTGAAGAACGCGGCAAACTTATCGAGGCACAACGCATTGACGAGAGAGTCAACTACGACGTCGAGATGATAAGGGAAGTGGGTTATTGCAGCGGCATAGAAAACTATTCGAGGTATTTCGACGGCAGACAGCCGGGGCAGGCTCCGTACACGCTTTTGGACTTTTTCGGCAAGGACTTTATCACGTTTATCGACGAAAGCCATATGACCATTCCGCAAATCCGCGCCATGTACAACGGCGACAGAGCAAGGAAAGACAACCTTGTGGAATACGGATTCAGACTTCCGTCCGCCTACGACAACAGACCTCTTCGTTTCGAGGAGTTCGATGCACGCATACGTCAGCTCGTGTGCATGTCCGCAACGCCTGCGCAGTATGAGCTTGACAGAGCGGATTTGGTTGCCGAACAAATCATAAGGCCGACGGGACTTCTCGACCCCGAAATCGAAATCAAACCTATCGACGGACAAATCGACGACCTCATCGGCGAGATAAACGCCGTCGTCAAAAACAAGGGCAGAGTGCTTGTTACGACGCTCACCAAAAAGATGGCGGAAAACCTTACCGACTATCTCAAAGAGGTGGGGATCAAGGTGCGCTACATGCACTCGGACATAGACACGTTGGAGCGTATCGACATCGTAAAAGGCTTGCGCGAAGGCGAGTTCGACGTGCTTGTCGGTATCAACCTGTTGCGTGAAGGTCTAGACCTTCCCGAAGTGCAATTGGTGGCGATTCTCGACGCAGACAAAGAGGGCTTTTTGCGCAGCGAAAGCGCACTTATACAAACCATCGGCAGAGCGGCGAGAAACGACAAGGGCAGAGTTGTGATGTACGCGGACACAATCACGCAATCGATGCAAAGAGCTTATGACGAAACAATGCGTCGTCGCAAGATTCAGGACGAGTACAACAAGGCGCACGGCATCGTACCCAAGACGGTTGTGAGCGCAATCAAAAACTCGCTTGAAATCACCAAAAAGGCAGTTAACACCGAGAAATTGAGCGTTAAAGATATGATTAAGGAGATTGAACGTCTGAAAGGACTTATGCAAGTCGCCGCCGAAAGACTGGATTTCGAAAAGGCTATCGCAATACGCGACGAGATGAACGATCTCAAAAAACAAATCAAAAAACTGAGCTGAAAGAACTATGAGTATTGACAAAATTATCATCAAAGGCGCAAGAGAAAACAACCTCAAAAACGTCGACTTGGAAATACCGCGCGACAAACTTGTCGTGTTTACGGGACTTAGCGGAAGTGGCAAATCGTCGCTTGCGTTCGATACTATTTTTGCGGAAGGACAAAGACGCTACGTCGAAAGTCTTTCAAGCTACGCGCGCATGTTTTTGGGACAAATGCAAAAGCCCGACGTCGATTATATCGAGGGGCTTTCTCCTGCGGTGTCAATCGACCAAAAAACCACCTCGCACAATCCTCGCTCCACCGTCGGTACGGTGACGGAAATCTACGATTATTTCCGCTTGCTTTTTGCAAGAATAGGCACGCCACATTGCCCAAAATGCGGACGTGAAATCGAGCGTCAGACGGTGGATCAGATTTGTGACAAAATTATGGAAAGACAGGGCGCAAAGTTGCAACTCGTCGCGCCCGTCGTCAGAGGCAGAAAGGGCGAATATCGCAAAGAGCTCGAACAGTTTAAGCGTGCAGGTTACGTGCGCGTGAGAATTGACGGAGCAAACTATACCCTCGACGAAGAAATAAAACTCGACAAAAACGTGAAGCACGACATAGGCGTGGTTATCGACCGTGTCGTCGTCAAGGACGGAGCGCAAAGGCGCATATCCGACGCAATCGAAAACGCAATCAAACTTTCCGAAGGACTTGTGATTGCCGATTTTGACGGCGAAGAGGTGCTTTATTCCACCAAGTACGCTTGTCCCGATTGCGATTTGAGTTTTGAGGAACTTACTCCCAGATTGTTTTCTTTCAACAATCCCTACGGTGCGTGTCCCGAATGCGGCGGGCTCGGTTTTCGTAACGAAATCGACATCAATTTGCTCGTCACCGATTGGAATAAATCGCTCAAAGACGGCGCAATCAAAGTGAGCGGCTGGGATGCCGGGCATATGTCGCAAATGCAATTCAAGGCACTTGCGCAGGCATACGGATTTTCGTTGGATACTCCTCTCAAAGATTTGCCCAAAAACATCCTTGACATAATATTTTACGGCAATGACGGCGACCGTATTCCCATGGAATACAACTCGCGCACGTTCAGCGGTTTTTACAAGGCAAGCTATGAGGGCGTGGCGAGAAATCTTATGCGCAGATATGTGGAAACGGACAGCGAGCTTATAAAAAACGAAATCGCCAAATATATGAAAGAAGTGCCTTGCTCCAAGTGTGGCGGAAAGAGACTTAAACCCGAAGCGTTGGCGGTTACGATTGCAGGCAAAAATATATACGACCTCACCGAGATGTCGATTGCAAAACTCAAAGAGTTTATGCAAAAGCTCGAACTCACTCAAACGCAACATCTCATCGCGGACAGAATAATAAAAGAGATTTGCGCAAGGCTCGACTTCCTCATCAACGTCGGGCTTGACTATCTCACGCTTTCGCGCTCGGCAACTACGTTGAGCGGTGGCGAATCTCAACGTATCCGTCTTGCAACGCAAATAGGCAGCGGACTTACCGGCGTTTTGTATATCCTCGACGAGCCTAGCATTGGCTTGCATCAAAAGGACAATCAACGTCTTTTGCAATCTCTCAAAAACTTGCGCGATATCGGCAACACGCTCATCGTCGTCGAACACGACGAAGAAACAATCCGCAACGCAGACTACATCGTGGACATAGGTCCCAGTGCCGGCGTGCACGGCGGAAAAGTCGTGGCGTGCGGAAGCGTTGAGGATGTAATAAAGAGCAAGGACAGCATCACGGGCAAATATCTGAGCGGAGAACTCTCAATCCCCGTGCCCATCGCAAGACGCTCGTCAAACGGCAAATTTATCGAAATCAAAGGCGCAAGACAAAACAACCTCAAAAACGTGGACGTTAAAATTCCGCTTGGTGTGTTCAACTGCATCACGGGCGTGTCGGGTAGCGGAAAATCCTCTCTCGTCAACGAGGTTTTGTATCCCGCGCTTTCAAACGCGCTCATGCGCTCGAATATCCGTCAAGGCAACTACGACTCGATAGAAGGCATCGAAAATCTTGACAAAGTTATCTGCATAGACCAAAGCCCCATCGGCAAAACTCCGCGTTCGAATCCCGCAACCTACACGGGCGTGTTCGGAGATATACGAGAGTTGTTTGCGTCGCTTCCCGACGCAAAAGCAAGAGGTTACACGGCAGGCAGATTTTCTTTCAACGTCAACGGCGGACGTTGCGAGCATTGCCAAGGCGACGGCATCATAAAAATCGAAATGCACTTTTTGCCCGACGTGTACGTGCCGTGTGAAGTCTGCAAGGGTGCAAGGTATAATCGCGAAACTCTCGAAGTGTGCTACAAAGGCAAAAACATCAGCGAAGTGCTGGATATGACGATAGAGGAAGCCACCGAGTTTTTTGCCAACATACCCAAAATCAAAAACAAAATCAAAACGCTCAACGACGTCGGCTTGGGTTACGTCAAACTCGGTCAATCCTCAACCACTTTGAGCGGCGGCGAAGCGCAGCGCGTCAAACTTGCCACCGAACTTTCTCGTCGTTCCACAGGCAAAACCGTCTATATCCTCGACGAACCGACCACCGGACTTCACACACACGACGTCGCAAAACTCATCACCATTCTCGACCGACTTGTCGAACAAGGCAACACCGTAATCGTCATCGAACATAATCTCGACGTCGTCAAAGTTGCCGACAACGTCATCGATCTCGGCCCTGACGGCGGCGATCGCGGAGGCACGATAGTTGCGCAAGGAACCCCCGAAGAGGTGAGCTGTGTAGCTCAATCCTACACCGGACAATTCCTTAAAAATGCGCTATTTGGCGAATAACTGCGTCAAAGCCCTTTTGCTCTCCCGTCACGTACGCGTCAGTACGTTGGGCGTGTTCACAAAAGGGCTTTTTCTTGTTCTTCATCCAAATATCGCATTTTTACAAAACGTGCTATTTGGCAATAACTGCGTCAGAGTGCCATCTCCAAACAGTCACGTACGGCAAAGTACGCTCCTGTCTGTCGACCGACACTCTTTCTTGTTCTTCATCCAAATATTGCGTTTTTGCAAGACGTGCAAAAAATTGCGCCAAACTTGTGCATCGATTTGGCGCACTTTCGAAAATGTGCTATTTGTCAAAAATATAATTGATATAGGGGGATAAAATGATAAAACTTGTTGATTTTTTGAATATTAAGGACTGTGATTTAAAAAATTATAAAATTCATTTTGCAATCGGAACAAAGGATAAGCTCGAACCTTATCAAACTTTTTTGATAGGCGATTTTGACGAGTGGCAAAGTGTTCAGGCAAACAGGAATTTCAATTTGGATTATGTAATTTCGCTTATATATTGCAAAAAAGACGTTTGGATGTTCGCAGGAGTTTTTAAAGTGTGTTCACAGCCGAAAACGGTGTTGCACAAGGGCAAAGAATGTTGGAAATATACGCTTGAAAAAACTGATATGCAAAACGATATGATAGGCAGAGCGTTTGTCGAATATAACAAGAATTTTAGAGCATCGTATCCGTCGCTTACGTTGAAGCCGAAAAACGGTGAAGCACCGAAAGATATGTGCATTGTTTCGATAAGCGAAAAACGAGCGACCATAAACGATTTTGAAGGTTTTGACAAAATCAACGTGACGTATCAAACGTTAAAATACATAATCGACAATGATATTCAATCGTGGAAAAGCGCGCTTTCAAACGTGAAAGGGATTTATCTGATTTCGGACACGAAGAGCGGAAAGCAATATGTCGGCAGCGCATACGGCGATGAATGTATATGGCAACGTTGGCAAGCATATGCAAAAACGGGACACGGTGGGAATGTCGAACTGAAAAATTTGCTTGAACAAAACGGAATCGACTACAAAAATAATTTTAGATATGCCGTACTTGAAGTATGCAATATGAATTTGGGCAATGAGTATATAATCGCAAGAGAATCGTATTGGAAAGATATTTTGATGACAAGAAAGTTCGGATTGAACAGTAACTGATAATAAAAAAATCGAGCGGTGCGCTCGATTTTTTTATTGCAAATATCAACCTCGGATTTATTCGATGCCGAAGGAGTTTTTGAGCAAAAACGCTATGAGCGATGATACGGACGAATGAGATATCGTCGATAAATCCGACGTGCAAAATCCGTACATCGCAAGCGGAGTGTCACCGACAAAAGAGATTGACGGGGTGTAGTCGGACAGTGCTTTGGCAACGGCTGCAAGCATGTCGCCGAAGAGGGAAGTTGACAAAACGACGTCGAGTGTTGTCGGGTTTTTGATTATCGTGTTCAAAACGTCGGTGACGTCTTGCATATCGACGGATACAAAAGGATAATCTTCGTTGACGTCGGCGACGATTTTTCGCCAGAGTTTCGAAGAGGTGAGTTTGTCGGCTTTGTCGGCAAGTGTAAGAGCGCGGCGGGAGTCGTTTGCGATGTCGTAGGCAACGCGTGCGGTGCGTTCGATTTCAAGCTCGCTGTACCTTTCGGTGTCGTAGGCTTCACGGCCGAAAGAGGAGTTGTTCGCAAAGCCTTTTTCGCCTTCGTATATGCCGCCGTTTTTGTCTTGAACTATGCAATACAAGTGGTTTACATTGTTGATATTGCGTGATAAAGTTGCGATTTGTGCATAAAGTCCCAATGATTTGCGTATGGAATCGGCAATAAGTTCGTCTTGTTTGTTCGTTGCAAAAAACAGAATCGCATTTGCGGTTTTTGCTTTTTCAAGCACGTCGGCATCGCAAAAATCCGACGATTGAAAATTGAATTTCAAGTATTGATTTTCGCAAGAAGAGAGTTGCGTTTTCGCCTGTGCAAAAAACGAGTTTTCTTGTTGATTTGTTTTGCTACTTAAAAATAGTATTCTGTTCATAGCCGTGCGCTTTAATATTGGAAGTTATATTTATATTATAGCTTTTTTAATAATATAGCAATTTGCTTTTTCGGTCAATTTGATTTTTATCTGCGATCTTATGCGTATAAATGTATTAAAATTGCATATAAACACTGAATAATTTATAAAATATGCATAAAATGTAAAAAATATAAAAATTCTTTGTAAATTTATGCAAAAACAGTTGCAAAAATAATTCTACGTTGCTATTATATGTCGGTAAATTGAAAATAAAGTTTTTCGGAGATATAAAACCATGAAAAAAATAACAAAAATCAGCATATCCGTTTTGTTGATCGCAACTGTTGTCGGCGCATGCTTCGCGCTTGTTGCGTGCAACGACGACAGTTCGAATTTAGTGGCGGTTGCCGCAACCGATCTTTTGCAAGAGGACTTCGGCATTGCAGTCACAAAAGGCAACACCTCGCTTATGTCGGCTGTCAATAAGGTTGTCGACGAGTGGCTTGCCAACGGCAAAATGAATCAATATATGGATTATTACACTGCGCTTGCGAACGAAGAAAACGGCGGCGAAGCGGCGGTTGCTCCCGACGGCTTGCAAACGAGTTGGGATTTCGGCTCGGCAAGCGAAGTAGTGACGATGTACACCGAGTCGGGTTTTGCGCCGTATGAGTTTGTCAAAGGCACGAGCGTTGTCGGACTTGACGTTGCAATAATGTCGCAAGTTGCGCTCAATATGGGCAAGAAGCTCGAAGTGAAAGACGTCATGTTCGACGTCATCGCAACAAACGTCGCGCAAGCAAGCGGCGACGCAGTGGGTGCGGCAGGCATTACTATCAACGACGAACGCAAACAAGTCGTGGATTTCAGCCATGTTTATTCAAGCTCTACTCTCGTCGTCGTGTCCAAAGACGGACAATTCAAAAGCGTCAAAGATCTTGCCGGCAAGAGCGTAGGCGTGCAAGAGGGCACGAGCGGCGACCTTATCATCAGTGCGGCAAAGGGTGCGGGATACGTCTATGAAAACGAGGACGGTTCGGAAGTCGTCGTCAAGGCAGAGGGCGCAACCGTCAAGCAGTACAAGCAATACGCTCTTGCTCTTCAAGACCTCAAAAACGGACGTATCGACGCAATTCTCATGGATAAAATACCTGCGGAATTGATGCTCAAATAAGTCGAATAGGTGATATCATGATTTTAGCGGCAACTTTGCAAGAGCGTCTATACCGCGCTTTCATTTACGACGACAGATACAAGCTGTATTTTCAGGGATTGGGCAACACATTGCTCATCGCCTTTCTTGCCACGCTTATAGGTGTGGCTATCGGCGTAGTTTTGGCAATGATAAACTACGTTTCCAAAAAGACGGGAAAGCTCAAAGTTCTGTCCGCAATCTCAAAAACCTACATAATGATTATCCGCGGAACGCCCGTGGTTTTGCAACTGTTCATAATGTATTTCGTGGTGCTTGCTTCCTCAAACAACGGCATCGCAATCGGCGCGCTTACGTTCGGTTTAAACTCCGGTGCATACGTTGCCGAAATCGTCAGGGCAGGTTTCGAGAGCGTGGATTACGGTCAAATGGAAGCGGGCAGATCGCTTGGTATGTCCACGGGACAAACGATGATAAGAGTCGTTACTCCGCAAGCCGTACGCAACGTTTTGCCACCGTTGTTCAACGAGTTTATAACGCTTGTCAAAGAAACGGCAATCGTTGGTTACGTCGGCATACTCGACCTTGGCAAAGTGCCCGGAATCATTCAATCGAGGACATTCGATTATTTGTTTCCCTTGCTTATTGCGGCGTGTATGTATCTCGTCATAGTTATGGGGCTTACGGGCATACTGAAACTTGTTGAAAAACAGATGGCAAAAACCGATCGCAACTACAAAAAAATCAAAGTTCGCGGCAAGAAGAAAGAGTATATCGTGGAGGCGTAAATTATGTTGAGCGCAATAAATCTGACAAAAAAATTCGGAGATTTGCTCGTGCTTGACGATATCACCGAAACGATAAAAGAGGGCGAAAGGGTGGTTATTGTCGGTCCCAGCGGCGGTGGAAAATCCACGTTTTTGCGTTGTTTGAATTGCCTTGAAGATCCCACTGCGGGCAAGATTATGTTTGACGGAGTGGACCTTGCAGACCTGAAAGTCGACATCAACGAACAGCGTGAAAAAATGGGTATGGTTTTTCAACAATTCAACCTGTTCAACAACATGACGGTGAAGAAAAACATTACGCTTGCCCCCGTGCAGATCGGAGTTAAAAACATGCGCAAAGCAAAGCGTCAAAACGCTTTGATACCCCTTTACAACAAGTGGTTTGAAACCTTTGGCGAAAAGCACAATCAAAAGATAGACAAAAAGGTCGAATTGCTCAAATCTAAACTTGAATCGCTAAAACTGCAACTTGAACCTATCGTTTGTGCATGGGAAGGTACAAAAGTCATAAAAGAGATAAGCGGAAAATCATATGCCACATATGATGCGAAACTCACAAAACAGAAACTCGGTCTTACCGAGAAAATAGAAAACGTCGAGCGCAAAATCACTCACTCGACTCACGCTCGGAAAATGGAGCCGAAACCCGTGCTTTACACCTCGAAAAAACAAATCAAACAGGATGCCGAAAAGCGCGCCGAAGAGCTTTTGAAACGCATAGGTCTTGAAAGCAAAGCCGACGTTTACCCGTCGACTTTGAGCGGCGGTCAAAAGCAAAGGGTTGCCATTGCTCGCGCGCTTGCGATGAATCCAAAAGTCATGCTCTTTGACGAGCCGACATCCGCGCTCGATCCCGAAATGGTGGGCGAGGTGCTTGACTTAATCAAACAGGTTGCAAACGAGGGCATGACGATGGTTATCGTAACGCATGAGATGGCGTTTGCAAGAGAAGTCGGCACTCGGATTCTCTTTATGGCGCAAGGCAAAATCCTCGAACAAGCACCGCCCGATGAATTTTTTACCAACCCTAAATGCGACCGTCTCAAAGAGTTTTTGCACAAAGTGCTGTAATGTGCCAATGAAAAACGAACAAAAAAAATGTCCGAACAGAGCCTTGCTAAAATAAAGAACATAAGAAAAAGCAGAATCGAGAAATTTGTGCAATTGATAACAGAAAAATTTGCATAAACAAAAACCGCCGAATCGAATCGGCGGTTTTTGCGTGTTTTTATCATCATTCAAATTTTTATCATCATTCAAACAGAAATTCGGTTGTCTTCAAAGTGCGATTTCCACATCGCCGATCGGATATGCTTTGCAGGAGTGGATATATCCGAACATCTCGTCTGCGTGGCGAAGGAGCACGCCTCTTGGCATAAACACTTTGCCCGAAACAAGTTTGACTCTGCAAAGCGAACATTCGCCGCTACGGCAGCATACGTTGACTCTGACGCCTGCTCGTTCAAGCGCACACAAAATGGATTCATTGCATTTTGCGTCGATAACCTTGTCGCCTACTTTGAGTTTGAAAACCTCTGTTCCGCTCAATTCTTGAGGAAAACCCGGTTCGTTTTGAATGTCTTGGCGTGTGCCAAACATCTCGCGGCGGATATCGCGTGGACGGACATTGAGAGAGTGCAAAGCCTCAACACAGAAGTCCGTCATCACTTGCGGACCGCAAAGGTAGAATGTTGTTTTGCTCAAATCTTTGACGACCTCGCTTATGCAGTTTGCATCAATAAAACCGCTTCTGTCGCCGCCTTTTGCGTCCTTGTCCGACAAAATCAAGGTGTAGGTGAAGTTGGGGTAGGTTTTTGCCGTTTTTCATTGTGCCGATGAGAGTTTCTTTTATTGTTTTCATATTACTTCATCTCCTTCAAAATTCTGTTTGCGATTTTGTTGCCGTACATATAGTTCGGACCGAAACCGCAGGTATTCACCCAGCCCGACGCAAAGTAGAGATTGTCGATAAACATTTCTTGCGGGAAGAAGAACACCGAGGATTTGAGGTTTTGCTCATAACCGTAAATTGCTCCGCCCGGGTGGTGCAGATAGCGCATATGCGTGATAGGCGTTGCGATTTCGATTTCCTCGATATGGTCTCTTAGGTTGGGATAGAGTTCTTCGAGGCGGTCAACGATTGTATTTGCGGCGGCATATTTTGCGTCGTAGTATTCCTCGGGAGAGAGTTTTTCCCACGCGTCGCTAAATTTCAGAGTGCCTGCCGTAAGCACGCTCGTTCCGGCGGGATATCCGTCCTTGTCGTCAACTGTGTAGCAAGTCGATACGATAGGGTCGATTGTCGTGTCGAGGCAGTACGCGTTTTTGAAGTCGCGGTTTGCGTTTAGGCTCGAATAGGTGAGGTTGAACGAATCCTTGAATCCGACTTCTTCGGGTGGACAGTCAAGCGCAATAAAACAGGTGAGAGCAGAGATACCCACATCATAGTTCTTGAAGTAGGGGATAACTTCCTTTGGCACTTTGTCCTCGTCGATGAGGTTGTTGTAGGTCACTGTCGGAGATACGTTGGACACGACGACTTTTGCGCGGTATTCCTCGCCGTTTTGGTCGATTGCGCCGATTGCCTTGCCGTTTTCGACAATGATTTTGTTGATTCCGCAGTTGAGTTTTACCTCGCTTCCCGTCTTGACGATTGCGTCCATAAGTGCTTGCGACATAACTTGCGAGCCGCCTCTCAAATAGTAGGGCTTGTCGCTGATATAAATCGCCGTGCATTGCGCAAGTATGGAGAAGGGGAATTTTTCGGGCGGTACACCCATAAAGCACCAGTATGCCGACAAGCAAAGTTGAATCTCTTTGCCCTTGAAAATCTCGCTCAACACATCGTCGGTGCTTCTTGCGCCGTATGTGGCAAGAGTGGGGTAGAGTTTTGGAAAACCTACTTTCATAATCGCCTTTTTCAAAGCGTTCGGCTCGCCCGCGGACTTTGCGCTCTTTGCAGCGAAGTCACCTGCTTCTTTGTAGAACTTAAAACAAATGTCAAAATACTTCAAGATACCCTCTTTTTCTTCGGGGGAACATCTTGATGAGTGCTTGCTCCGCTTTCTTTCTGTCGGCAGGAATAGGCACGCGCTTGCCGCCCGGCAAGTTGATGGAAAAGAGAGAGTCGATTGGAATCCACTCGATTTTGTCCAGAATTCCGTATTCGGCAAAAAGTTTGCGCAACGGCCCCGGATTCTGCTCCGTACCCATCGATGAGAGCTGGTGAAGTGCAACTTCAAATTCAAAGCGTCCGCGTCTGAAAGACGTACCGCATCCGCCGGGGATATTGTGTTTTTCAAACACGCACACTTTTTTGCCTGCTTGCGCCAAGGTCAACGCCGCGGATAAACCGCCGTTGCCCGAACCAATGATAATGGCGTCGTAAGTTTTCATTTGATTCCTCCAAAAATTGTTTGGTCTAACCAAGATTCATTATAAATAAAACGTATCAAATATCAATACAAATTAATCGAAAGCGCTACAATGCTTGAAAATCGACAAAAACTCAAAATAATCCTTGCAATTTTTGCAGGTTTTGTCATATAATAAAACTGTGGTATTTGGTTAAACCAAAACTTGAAACAAACCGAAAACGGAGCAAAAATGAAATTCAATCAAATCATCGCGCCTTCAATGAAGGAGTTGTTTATCAAAGAAATCGAAGCCTTGATTTTGTCGGGGCAGTTGAAAGTGGGCGAAAAATTGCCCACCGAAAGAGAACTTGCAGACGAGATGAAAATCAGCCGTACAATCGTCAATTTGGGACTGTCCGAGCTGAAAAACAAAGGTTTTATCGACATCGTGCCGAGAAAAGGCGCGTTTGTTGCCGACTATGCAAAAAACGGCAAGCTCGACACTTTGATTTCAATCATAAACTTCAACGGCGGCAGATTCGACAAAAAAACCGTCAATTCCATAATGGAATTCAGGCGCATCAACGAGGGCGAAGGTACTTATTTGGCGGCAAAATATCGCACGGACGATGATGTAAAACAGCTCAAAAGCATTCTCGAAGACGTCAAAAACTGTGACGACAGGGTGGAAATCGCCCACAAACTTTTCAAGTTTCACCACGTGATTTTGTGTGCATCCGGCAACAATATTTTCCCGCTTGTCTACAATGCTTTTGAAAGTTTTTTCCTCAAACTCATATCTTCGCTTTTCGGCTATTGCGACAAAGAGGAGATACTTTTCGGGCTTGACAATTTGGTTGTGGCAATCGAGCAAAAGGACTGCGATGGCGCACGCAATCAAATCGAAACAATTTTCAAAAACGGTATCGAAGACATCAATAAACACTGCATTGACTATTCGGTATATTGATTCTTTGTCGCAAAATACTCACAAATTGCGGTTGACAGGTTGCAATCGCAATCTTTAAGGTGCGTTAAGGTCGTTTTCCGCACTTTACAAATCGATTTATAAATGTTAACATATAATATAATCTTGTAAATCTATGTACGTGCGGATGATACGAGCGGATGCGTTGCAATGATTTTGCAACTCTGAGCGCGAGTTGACGAAAAGGAATATGAAATACGGCGAATTCAAACAACAGTTTCAAGCGATAAAAGACGGTCGGGCAAGTTTTGCGCCCGTCTATATCGTGTCGGGCGACGATGAGTATTTGAAAGACGAGGTGATTGCCTTGTTCAAGAGCGCGGTCGATCCCGAATATGCCGATTTCAATTTTTCAAGCGTGTCGGGGGACGGCGGTATGAGCGAGGCGATAGATGCGGCGTACACGTTTCCTATGTTCGACAATCGCAAAGTGGTGCTTTTGTCTTTGGAGAGCGCACCGAGCGAGGGCGACAAAACCGCTTTTGAAAAGTATCTTTCAGATCCGTGCGAAACGAGCGTTCTCGTCATAGACTGCGACGACGAAATCGCCAAAGCGTTCAAGAGCAAAAAGGCGCAGGCGGTAAGCTGCTCACGCCTTGACGACGTTGAGATTTTGAGCGAAATCGACGAGCTTTGCAAAAAGCCGCCTCAAATCAAAATCGACCGAGATGCCGCCGTGGAACTTATATCCAGAACGCAGGGCAGTATGGCGCGCATAGCAATCGAAATCGCCAAACTCAAATCGTACAGCAACGGCACGATAACCAAAATCGACGTGTGCGAGATGGTGAGCGCGGATATCGATTTTCAGATATACGAACTTGCAAACGCCGTGAGTGAAAAGAATGCCGCCAAGGCTCTCGAAGTGCTTGACGTATTTTTCAAAAACGGCATAAGAGGCGTGACGATAATCAACAGACTTTACGACAAGTATCGCAATATGCTGCATGCCGAACTCAACAAAGGGCTGTCCAATGACGATCTTGCAAAGTTGCTCGGAATGAAGAGCGGCGCAGTGTATTTTTTGAGAAAAGTGTCCTCAAACTATTCTCAAATGCGCTTGAAAAGATGTGTGGACTATTTGCACGCGTTGCAATTTGACGTGCTTACCGGCAAACGCGGCGACGTGAGCGCAATCCACGAAGCAATATTGCAGTTGCTTGTCATTTAAGGAGATAATATGCAAAACAAAATTGACAAAAAGTATTACGTGTGGATATGGTTGGGACTTATTTTTGCCACGTTCGTTCGCAACGTTTTCCCAATATATTCGCAAATTAACGGCATGCTTGCAAAGGCTTCCAGATTGAGCACTTTGAGCGGCGTGTTTTCGATAGTTTTTTCCTACGGACTTATTCCCGCGGCGGTGACCTTCCTTCTTGCGCTCATACTTTACTACATCACCGCGCGCCGTCACGTCAACTATATCGGCCGCAACGATTTTTGTTATTGGGTGATGATATTCACCGCAGTGCCGCGAGTGATTGCGGGTATAGTCGAGAGCTTTGCAATCCTCAATCCGAACGTTTACGTGTTCACCTCGACGGTGCTCGACGCATTGCTGTTGCCGGCATCATATCTTACGATGTTTCTTTGGATATTTGCAAAGAAATACAAGCTCAATCCCGTTGAAAAGCGCAACTCGTTTGCGACGCTTTCGACGATATATATGATATTTTACGGCATAGGCGTGCTCGGTGAAAATCTGACGATCGTCGCACTCGGCGCGGACAAGGAGCTTGCAAGCGAACTTGCCGATTATTTGAGCCAACTCGGCTATATCGTCGACACTATATCAACGCCTCTTCAAACGGTGTCCAGCGCGATTGCGATATGCGTTTTCGCCGCTTATCTGGTTGCGGTTATAGTGCTTGCGATTTTGTTTAGAAAAAAATCGGACGAGTTCAGAAACGAGGATACGAGGGACGCGTATTTCGAAAAACACCCCGTCGGATACGGCTACGAGCGCAGGGACGACGTGGGCGACACGTTTGACGAGTTTGAAAGAAAACACGTACACAAAAAAGACGATTCCGACGACGATCACAAGTCGGGCGGCGGAAACGTGTTTGACGAATTCGATATTTGATTGAAAGAAAATTCGATAAAAATTCCGCAAAACAGCGGTTAGAGAGGGGTTTATGGCATACAACTTTGCTCAATACGCAAACGGCATCAACCTTTATTTCATCATCGATATGGTGATTTTGGTGACCGTTTTCGCAATCATGCTGAGCTTTTTCGTTTACAAGCGCAACATGAAGGTGTTTTTCCTGTTGTTGCTCGGCGCGGTGCTGGACGTGCTTGTCAACGTGCTTTCCGAACTGTTGGGAGGTGCGGTTTTGGCTATATCGAAATATGTTATGCATTTTGTTGTGGTCTTTGACATAGTGGCGGCGTGCGTGGTGTATCAAAACGACCTCAAAAACCTCTTCCAAAAGGTTTCGACGGCAAAAGGTTTTGAAACGCACAACAGCGACGACGAGCTCCGCGACGCAACGGCTGAAATTCTTACGGCATGTCAGGATATGGCAAAACAAGACGTGGGCGCAATCATAATCATCGACAGCGCAGGCGATATTCACGACAACATTCTTGACACGGGTACAAGGCTCAACGCAACCCTCAGCGCGCCGCTTTTTGAAAGTATTTTCAACACAAAAGCCCCTCTTCACGACGGAGCGGTTATTGTCAGAGGAAACAAAATCATCGCAGCAGGCTGTTTTTTGACGCTCACCCAACGCAATGTAAACAAGGAAATGGGCACAAGACACCGCGCGGCAATCGGCATCACGGAAGACACCGACGTATTGTCAATCGTCGTCAGCGAGGAAACCGGCATAATCTCCGTTGTCAAACACGGCGAAATCAAGCGATATATGACAATGGACAAGCTCAAAGACGAAATCGAAGAAGCATACGGCATTTCGCCCACGGCTATCGCGCTTCGCGAAGCTCACGCAAACCGCAAAATCGGTGGCAGAATCCGCAGAAACGGGAGATTCAAATGAAAACAATAAGATCTTGCGATATTCTTGTCCCAAATAATTGCGACCACAACAAATGGTCTGTCGTCGCATGCGATCAGTTTACGTCCGAGCGGGGTTACTGGAAAAAGCTCGAAGAGTATGTCGGCGATGAAAAGAGTACGCTCAAACTCATTTTCCCCGAAGCGTATCTCGAAGACGAGGACAAGGACGAGCGTATCGAAAACATAAATCGCACAATGAAACAATACCTCGACGGCGGTGTGTTCAAAACTTTGAAGGACAGCTTTATCGTGTGCAAGCGCACCACGGCAAGCGGTATTTCTCGTTTGGGCATCGTGCTTGCCGTCGATTTGGAAGACTATTGTTTCACTCATCCGTCCGACGCATATATCCGCTCGACAGAAGGAGTCGTTCTGGACAGAATTCCTCCTCGCCTCAAAATAAGGCAAGACGCTCTCGTGGAACTGCCGCACATAATGTTGCTTATAGACGACAGAAAGCACTCCGTCATCGAACCTATTTGGAGCGAGCGCGCAAGCCTTGAAAAAGTGTACGATTTCGATCTCAATATGGGCGGCGGACATCTCGAAGGCTATCGCATAGACGCACAAAAAGTCATTGACGTTTTTGAAAATTACGTTGGCTCCGTGCAAAATCTTTACGGCGGAGATAAGAACGATTTTATCTTTGCGGTCGGGGACGGCAACCACTCTCTTGCCACGGCGCAAGCGCATTGGAATCGCATAAAAGAGGGGTTAACGGAGTCGGAAAAGGCAGTTCATCCTGCCAGATTTGCACTTTGCGAGGTTGAAAACCTGCACGACGAGGGCATAGTTTTCGAGCCGATACACCGCTTTGTGTTCGGCGTTGGCGAGGACTTTGTGCCGTATATGCAAAACGCTCTTTCGGGTGAAAAGGAAATCGTCGCTTTCGACAAAAACGCCGAATACAAATTGCACGTGGACAAGATCGGAGCAAAGGCGATAAAAGACGTTCAAGACGCAATCGACGCATACATAAAAGAGCATAGCGGCTGTGTTGTGGACTACATCCACGGCATAGAACACCTCAAAGACGTTGCGGCGCACAACGACGGCGTTGCAATCGTCATGCCGAAAATCGAAAAGGAAGAACTGTTCGGTTACGTCCTCAAAAACGGCACTCTTTGCCGCAAAGCGTTCTCAATGGGCGAGGCGGAAGAAAAGAGATATTATTTCGAAGCAAAAAGAATAAAATAATTTGTGCTTTTGCACGGGCGGTTGCAAAAGTAGACGCATAAAATAGTGTAGGGACACAATATGAAAGTTTGCAAATTCGGCGGAACGTCTATGGCGAACGGCGAGACGATTTCTCGTGTAATCGACATCGTAAAGAGCGATCCGCAAAGAAAGTATATCGTTGTTTCCGCGCCCGGAAAACGCAGCTTGGCGGACGTCAAAGTGACGGACGCTCTTTATGCGTGCTTCAACGAAAAACTTGAAAAAGGCAACTGCACGCAGTCTTTCGAGGTCGTGCGCAAACGCTTCAAAGATATCGTGCGCGCACTGGATTTGGATTTCGATATAGATTCCGTTCTCGATGAGGTCAAGGCGGGCATCGACAAGAGCGTTACAAAGGATTACGCCGCATCGAGAGGCGAGTATCTCAATGCGCTCATCTTGGCAAAAAAGCTGGGATTTGAATTTGTCGATACGCAAAATATCATAAAATTCAGCGACGAAAAATTGCAAATGCACTATTCGCTCGATCTCATTAAGCAAAGGCTTGAAGGGGTGGAATACGCCGTTATCCCCGGTTTTTACGGCTCGAATCGCGACGGAAGGATCACCACTTTTTCACGCGGCGGCTCGGATATAACGGGTGCGCTCATCGCGCGCGCCGTCGGTGCGGACGTGTACGAAAACTGGACGGACGTAGACGGATTTTTGACCGCCGATCCAAGAGTTGTGGACAGCCCCGAAATCATCGATTTTTTGAGCTATCGCGAACTTCGCGAGCTTGCGTATATGGGAGCGGAGGTTTTGCATCCCGAATCCATATTCCCCGTGCGTAGCGTAGGAATCCCCATCAATATCAAAAACACTTTCAATCCGACCTATCACGGCACTATGATAGTTGCCGAAAAAAATCTGCCGAAAAACAAAAAAATCATCACCGGTATCGCAGGCAAAAAAGGCTTTACCATCATCAATATCGAAAAAGATATGATGAACTCCGAAATCGGCTTTGGCAGAAAAGTGCTTTCCGTGCTTGAATTTGAAGGAATATCTTTCGAGCACGTGCCGTCGGGCATAGATACGCTTTCCGTCGTCATTCGCGACAAGTACATCGCCGGCAAAATGCAAAAGGTGCTTGCCGCTCTTCAAGAGTCCATAAACGCCGACAATATCGAAATCCACAGCGGACTTTCCCTCATCGCAACCGTCGGACACAATATGGCGTCAAGACAGGGCACTGCCGCAACCCTTTTCGGCGCACTTGCCGACGCAAACGTCAACGTCCGCATGATAGACCAAGGCTCTTCCGAGCTTAATATCATCGTGGGTGTGGACACCTTCGATTATGAGAAGGCTATAAATTCAATTTATCACGCATTCAAACAATGACCGCGCTATTTGGCGAATAACTGTGTCAGGGCATTCTTGCCACTGCGCACGAAATCAAAAGTAGAGCATTCCGGCAAGAACGGGAACTCGACATTAAAGAAAATAACAATGTGTTCATTGGACACGTCAATATGATCAACAAAGGTGTCAATCAGCATTTTTGTTGACTCAACAGACTTCACAGAGGCGCTCTCGCTGTATTTAGCGATAGCGCTTTTTATTGCCTCGATGCTGACGTCAGGCGGCGGTGTTTGCATTTTGGCACGTTCCGCAGACAGATACTGCATCTGCTCGTTCAACTCGCGTGATTTTTGATTATACGCAGTTTTATCAATTCCGCCATCGAGATACAAGTCGAGAAGACGCTGCTGTTTTGTTGACGTCGCTCTGATGTTGGCGTCAACCTTTTTGACCGCGTCGGGATTGCCGGGTATTATGGTTTTCATTCGCTCTTGAAGAACGCCCGAGATCCACGCCGCAGAATCCGGCGCGAAGATTACGCTACGAACGGCGTCGCCGACAAAAGACTCGATGTCGTCCTTCGGCAACATTTTGAGCGGACATACTTCCTTGACGTAGCCGTCGTCGGTCTTGCGATTGAACGATTGACGGTTGTCATGCGAGCAACGATATTTGTAAACGGTGTAATCGCGAACTTCCCCGGTTGATTTGAGAGTGTAGTGTGCGTGCGACTTGAATCCGTACAGGTGCCTACCGCAATATTCGCAGTACAAGACGCCTGTGAGAAGATAATCGACGTCACGATTGCGTCCCACAGGTCCGGTCTTGCGCGCCGAAATAACCGCGTTTACACGGTCAAACAGATCCTTCGGAACAAGCGGCTCGCAAGCGTTCTCAACGACAATAGGCGTAACGCCTTTTCGTTTGGACGTTGCGCCCCAAACATAGCGCCCGATGTATATAGGGCTTTTTACAAGGTTCAGAACGCTCGAACCCGTGAACTGCTTGTGATGACGAGTGAGCAAGCCGCGCGTGTTGAGCCAGCGCGCCACGGCAATGGAAGACTGCCCGGAGTCCAAACGCGTATATATTTCAAGAACGATGGGTGCCTCGGTAGGGTTGGGCGTGTAGTGCTTGTCTTTTGTCAAATCGTAGCCGAAGGGGACGGCACCACCGAGATGCTGGGCGTTGCGCGCAGCAATGCGCTGTCCTTTCAACGTTTCACGGGACAGGTTCCGAGAATAGTATTCGTTCATCGTTTCGACGATACCGCGGAACAGAAGGGACTCGGGCGAATCGTCCGCAATAATAGGTTCGAGAACGGACAACAGGCGCACCTTGCGATCTTCAAGTATTCGACCATAGATGGCGGAATCGTAACGGTTTCGAGCAAAGCGGTCGAGTTTGTGAACAACGATAGCCTCGAACTCGCCGGACTTGGTGTCGTCAATCATATCGAGGAACCCCTCGCGGTCGTCCTGCGTTCCGGTTTTTGCCTCGTCGATATAGAACCGCAAGAGCGTGTGATTGTTGATTTCACAATAAGATCTGATAGCCTCAGTTTGAGCCTCGATTGAATAACCGTCCTTTTGACCTTCGGACGAAAATCTGCAATATCCTACAACTTTCATAATTACACCCAATTATAAGCACCGCACAGGGCGGCGGAACCGTCAGCGTTCATCTGAATTGACGGACGAAACGACGGCGCGGAACTTTGCGAGAAGATCCGCATCACAAACACGATCCAAGCCGTACGACTTGACGAAACGTGAAAAACTTTCTTCGGCAGATGCGCCAAGCAGATAATCAACGGAAACATTGAAAAAATCGGCAAAAGCAAGCGCCTGCGGAATGCTCATTTTTTGTTCGCCCCGTTCAATTTTGCTTATTTTAGTTTGAGAAAACCCGACACGATCCGCAAGTTTCCGTGCGGAAATACCGTAATTTTCTCGTAAAAATTTAAGTCTATCCATATCAATCATGCTTTCTGCTTTCTCTAAATTCCTTGTCGCTCAAAGACGAAACGAGTTCGTAAACAGCTGCAAGGTTTTTGACGTCCGACAAATCTTGAAGTTTGTCGAGAATGCCGACCTTCAAAGACATTTCGGGGGAAAGGTTTGGATAACCACCGTAAACGCGACCGCTTGAATCCACGTCAAAATCGCGGAAATTGCGCTTATATGTGTCGATGAACTTGTCGAATATCTCTTCGGCAGATGCGCCAAGCAGATAATCAACGGAAACACCGAAATAATCAGCAAGGGCAACGGCGTGTGGAACACTCATCGCTTGCTCGCCGCGCTCAATCCTTGAAATTTGAGTATGGGAAATGCCTACTTGTTCCGCAAGTTTTCTTATGGAAATTCCTCTTTTTTCTCGCAAATCTTTTAATCTATTCATTGGAATACCTCCTAATTTTCAAGTTTAGTTTATTGATTTTTTAACTTTTTGTAAAGTCAATTTTGTAAAAATGTAAAGTTTTTGTTGACAATGGTGCAGATATGTGCCATTATACTAAACGAACGGAACAAATATGTTCCACGCGAAACATTTGGAGGTACACAATGAGATTTTATTTTGACCAACACGACGGAACAACAAAAGAATTGACGTACGAAGAACTGCGCGAGCATATGAGCGCTTATCAGATAGACGAGGCACTCAACACGAAAGTCGAACGCCCGGATATGGAACTGACATACGGAACGGTCGGCGGCAGAATTCGCTTTGAGTGCGGCGAAAGCAGAAAGTATGTCATAACCTACGGCGGAACGGCAGGCGACGGCAGCGACGCAGAGAACTGCGTAACTTTTACGACCTACACCAAAGAACAACGCAAGTTCGCAACGCCCGGGAATATCGATGCATACGCCAAAGCACACGCTGCGCTTAACGGCATAAGCGACGTTTGGGTTAAAACCGTAGGAATTTACGGCGCACTTTGATGGAGAGAACGACAATGACGAAACTTCGCGAATTCAGCCAAAAACACAATATCAAAGAATTCAAAAAATAAAAATACACGGAGGTAATTATGAAAGTTTTACTGAAACAACCAAAGCAACAACCAATTTCGATTGAATTCTCAAACAACGAAGACGAGAAACTTCGAGCGTTGCAAGCGCTCGTCGATGGCTACGTTGAAGTCGCAACCGTCGTCACGCTCGAAGGCGTGGGACAGGTTGCCGTTCTTTGCGATGAAGACTACTTCTACAAAGAAACGCGCCGTCCGATTTGCAACAGCTTAAACGTCGGGGAACCGCATAAATGGTTAGTGTATGGTGCCGCTGTAATGGTTAAGATCCGCCACACGGCGCACGGCGACGTTTTCAGCGGCTTTGACTTCGAGGACGAGATACAAAAAGCGACAAAGTGGCTCGAAGACCACGACCTTTGTAGGAAGGAACTATGGGAGAAACTCGACAAGCAATGACACCGAAACGCTACGAATGTATTTTAGACGGTCAACGACGATGCATAGACGAGTCGGAACTGTTGCGCAAGGCGGCGGAAATTGCGGACGGGATACTAAAAAAGACCTATCCGAGTTTCAAAGACAGCCACGAAGATATGAAACAAGAGGCACTGGCGGCGGTTGTACGCGGAATGCAACGATACAAGCCCACCGGCGACGTTCACGGATACATATTCAAGATAGTCGCATACAAGATACGGGACGAGGCAGGGAAGATTATCAGATACCGAAAGCACGTGCAGCAACTGACGGACGAGATGGCGGACAGTATAGAGGCTCCGACGCCACCGGACAGCAAGGACAAGCGATGGTATATAGAAAGGCTTAAAAAGCAGCTAACGCCACGAGAGCGCCGAGTCATAAATATGAACCTTGCCGGCTACACGGACAGAGAGATTGCCGGCGCACTCAAAATCAAGAAGAAACACCGAACAAGCGAAATGAAAGCGCTATGGAACAGCATAGCGGCAAAAGCAAAGCGGATGGAACCGCAAAACACAGGAGGACGCAATGATTAGAATTCAGAAGATCAAAGGACTGATGAGAGAGGCAGGCGAAACACAAGAAGACCTTGCTAAATTGCTGGGCAAGTCAAGGTCAGCGCTCAACTACAATCTCTCACATTCGACTTTCACGGTCAAAGAACTTGGTATAATCGCACAGCACTACAACGTCAGCATTAAAGACCTTGTAGAATAACGCGCTATTTTTTTGAACTGAGTGGTGCAAATATGTTCCAAAAGGAACCAAAAGAATTATGACACAACACGAATTAGACAACAAGACAACGAGATTTGCGGAATGGCTCATAGGCGAACTTATGAACGCACAATTGCTTGAAAGTGACAAAACAAAGCCGTCAAACAAGGCAAAAACGAAAAATAAGCCCGTCCCGACCGCCAACACGGCAAAAGAGCCAACAACGCAAAATAGGGCAAATGGCGCGCCCACAAGGGCATAAAACGCCGAATTACGCACGAAAAACTAAACGGCGTATCATTAAGACAAGCCAACGGAGGTACAAAATGGCTAAAATCAACATCAACATCACATTGAGCAAAGACGAGCGCAAGATAGTTCTTCAAATCGTCGGATTGGCGCAAGACGTTCTGAACGAACTGAAAGCGATGAACCAAAAGCAGAACATACTGGACGCTTTGAAGAAGGCGGCGGAACGCCAAAAGAAAACGGAGGTACAAAACGATGCCGAAAAATAGTATGACGGATCTCACAAATCACCTTTTCGAGCAATTGGAACGTTTGAACGACGAAGAACTGACGGACGAAGAACTCGCAAGAGAGTGCAACCGCGCAAAAGCGATGGAAGGCATAGCCAAAACGATTATAGACAACAGAAAACTGGCGCTGGACACGGCAAAGTTCTTGGACGAGAACGGTTACACCAACGGCAACGACGTCGCAGACACGGTTCTCGCACTTACGGGGGGGCGCTAAATGAGAGCAAACCAGTACAATGCCGGTTATACGAAACAAGAAAACGACTGGCTGTGCGCACACGCATACGGTACGCCGCGCAAATTGCTCACGCAAATGTTCAATGAGCGCTTTCCGGAACGACCACGAACCGAAAAGGCGATAACAGGACACTGCAAAGTTCTCGGAGCGCTCGTTCAGACTTCGGACGGTCGCTTTCAGAAAGGACACGTACCGATGAACAAGGGCAAGCGCTGGGACGACTTTATGAGCGCCGAAGGACAAAAGAACAGCCGGCAAACTTGTTATAAAAAGGGCAGCATTCCGCACAACGCCCGGCATTTAGGCACCGAATCGGTCACAAAAGACGGATATCGCAGAGTCAAAGTGGCGGAACCGAACGGCTGGACATTCGTCCACAGGCTTATATGGACGATTGAAAACGGCACGCCACCGCCAAAAGGGTACGCATTAGTTTTTCTGAACGGCAACACCCTTGATTGTTCCCCGGAAAACCTTGCACTTGTACCACGACGCGAATTGCAGATTTTGAACAATAACGGGCGCGTTTCGGAAGACAGACAAACAACGCAAGCGTTGCTGACGCTTGTGAAACTTGCGAGAAAGAGAATGGATCGCGAGCAGAAAATAACAACCAAAAACACGGAGGTAATTATGAAAAACATTAAGTCAGGAACAAAAGTCAACATCGAAGTCAGAGTCGAACAAACGGAATACTTCGACAACCCGGAAGGGAAAACAAACCGATGGGTTAGATTGCTTGTTTTTAAGGAAGACGCAGACAAAATCACAGCGGCGGTACAAACGGCAAAAATGCTCGATAAAGAATTCGGGATAGCCGAGATGAAAGACGAGGACTTGTGCCTGCCGTTGAACTTTGACAAAGGCAACGGATACTACATAGACGCGGTACAGGTCAACATGGACGCAAAAGCCGGCAGAACATACCCGGGAATGAAAGCAGACGTGCAGTTTGAATTTATCCCATACAACGACCGCGGCATAAGCAAAGGCATTATGGCGCTTGTAAAACACATAACGGAGGTAAGAAAATGAAAAAAGTTTATTTATTGATGAGGGACGACTTCTTCGAGAATGGCAATGCCGGCGACAGATTGGACAAACCGGAATACAAACCAACGACAACGTTCTTTTTTATGGACTTGTGGTATGCGGCAGAGAAGAACAACAGTAAGGTGTTCCCGACGGATCCGCAAATACTTGCGGAAATAACGGGTGCGCCGGCAGAAAAAATTCCGCACGCACTCGATGTTCTTCATAAAGAACATTTGATTGAATATGTGACATTCCCGGACGACGTCGAAACGTATTTCACGCTTATAGACATTCCCGAATTGAAGACAGGGAGGGACGAAGAATAATGGATCAAAGCAAAAGATTATACTGGATCAAACTGCGCGACGACTTTCTATGGGGTCCGGAGGTCAGATATATGATGACTGCCTTCGACCGCGGATCGGACTACGTCCTTTTGTACGAATTCATTTGTTCGAAGTTCAAGCAAACCGCCGGATATTTAAGGGAAACGATGGGCAACGTGACGGTCGTGTACGACATCAAACAGCTTGCAAAAGAATTCTCAAACTTCTTCAGCGAAGACACCGTGATGGTCGCAATGCAACTTTACAAGACACTTAACCTTGTCGAACAACTCGACGACGGCACATATCAAATATCAAATTTCGAGAATATGGTCGGCAGCGAAACTGTGGCAGCGATTGTAAAGCGCCGCCAACGCAAAAAAGCGCTTGAAGACAACCAAAAAATGCTGATTTCAGCACCCGAAAACGAGGGGCGGACAAAAGGTGGACAAAAGGGTGGACATTTGGTGGACAATGTCCAACCACAGAAAGATATAGATAAAGATACGATTGATGATGGTGATGATGATATTAAACAGGCGTGCGCCTGCGAGGACACAGATCCCGAGTGTCAATTCTTCTTCGACGCCTTTTCGGAACACGTCAAAGACATTAAGGACGAGATGCCGATTGAGTCGCAAAGGCTGCAAAGCTGCGTGGACTACGTGCAAGACAAAGGAGCCGTCATGATAAACGGCACAAAGCATAAGGCGGCGGAAGTGATAAGCGTTCTTCTTTGGTACACGGTGCCGAGCAACAAAGACAAGCTGGTCGAGATACTGACGCACATAGACGACAAAAGCGCCGAGATTACGAACCAACTCACATACACCACTATCGCGCTATACAACAGCGCAAGAGCAAGCGGCGCAATGCCGGGAACGAGGAGGGAATAACAATGGGAATACCTAAAAGCAACGCAAAACGCAGATACCTTGTCACATTTCACGTCAAGGCAGAATGGAAAGACGGCGCTGGTGTCGTACACGACCTTGCGAACCACTACGTCGAGAGATTAGGACACGACGCAGACAGCGTGTATAACAGCGCTGCCCTTGAATTCCCCGGGTGCATTTCAAAAGTGTACCCGGACACGGAATACAACCGCAAAAGACTGGCGGCATTCCGCACAACACTTATAGACATAACAGGAGCGCGCAGATGACCAAGCACAACAAATTGCGCCAAATCGAAATCACAGAGGCAATAGAGGCGGCGGAACACCGCAAGCAAATAAGAGCGTACCAATGCCACTATTGCGCCCACTGTGACGAATACAACGGCGTTCAGACACCGTGCGAACTTGGAATAAACCCCGACGCACACAATCAAGCGGCAAAATGCAGAAAAGAATTCGTGCAATATGAATACTACGACCGCCAAGCGCAAGTGACGCGCGCAATCGAGATCCCGGCGGAATGCTACGACAGGAGGTACAAAGATGCACAAGAAGACGTCGAATAAGGAAATCACCGCATCGTCAAAACACATGCCGACAGTCGAGGAATGCAGAACATGTGCAAACGCAAAAGATTGCCACGGCGGCGAATTCTGCGTCATAACACGCATATCACGCGAGCGTAAGGCACAAGAACGAGCGGCGGCAAAAGAGAAGGCAACACCCATCGGATACCGCGTCGTCAACAAAGAGGCAGGAATGAGGGCGGCGGTTCGACTGACAGATCCTGCACGCACGGTAATTATTACCGGCTACAATTCGTCAATCATCGAAGACATAGTCTTTGACGCAAGAAAAGAGGCGGCGGCGCTGACAAGACGCCTAAACAAAGAGCCTGCATATCAGGAATACGGCGGCAAATGGACAATATCGGAGGTACACGCAAGATGACCATTTACTATCTCAACAGCAAGAAACAAGAGAAGACGCTCACAAACGTCAAGCACATACAATGCTCGGATAATCACGTTTTATACGCCACGACGGAAGACGGCGCGGAACACACACTCGTCGTAGAGAACGTCACGGGCATAATCGACAAGGACGAAAACGAGCTGAACGAGGCACAGAGAGAACTCGACGATTTCAAAAGGCAACTTTACACCAAATACGGCGACGGTCACACGGTATCGGTGGCAAGCATCCCAACACGCGAATTGACCGAACTCGCACGCCGAACGCAACGTTGCCAAAAGATTGAAAAGCAATCCCAAATTTGAGCGCTTTCAGTAAGGAGGTAAAAGGATGACAGACTACTGTGAGAATTGCGAATTCCGCAACACTTGCGACCTTTGCGATTGTATCAATTTCTGCGTTGATTGCAAAGATTACAATCACTGCAACATTCTCAAAGACTGCGAGGCAGGACATAGTGTTGAGTACAACAATGGCTTTGAGGATAAAACTTTTAACTACGACGACGAGGACGAAGAAGAATGACGAAAGATGAGATTAAAAAGGCATTGGAGTGTTGTATCAGCAAAAAAGACGGAATGTGTAAGCATTGCCCGAACTATGACTATAAACACGAAGATTGTATGGACAACGTGAAAAGACACGCACTCAACCTCATAACCGAACAAGATAAAGAGATTGAGCAGATGAAACCACAGGTTATCAATAAGGTAGAAAAAGTATACATAATACTCTCGCCCGAGGGTGGTATTGCGCTCAATATATGTACGGGTAAGGGAACGTTCTATACCGATAAGGCAAAAGCCGAAGATGCGCTGAAGCGCAAAAATGAATGGTCAAAGATAAAAGGCTATGGTGTATACAAACTCGTTGAACTGGAGGTGGAAGAATGACAACACGACCAAGCGCAGACTTCAAACCTGTGGCGGCGGAACCCGACACCTACAAATTCCGCGGAAAGAGAATCAGCGACGGCTTGTGGGTAAGTGGCTGCCTTGTTTGGATAAAAGACGGCGCAAAGTGGACGGCGTACATATACGGCTACGGCGCCGTTCATCCCGAGAGCATCGGGCTGTACACCGGACTATACGACAGTGAAGGGAACGAGATCTGCGAAGGCGACATAGTGGTCTTTAATGAGGCAGAAGATCCCGATACAGAACACGGAATCGTTGTACTCGATGACGGCAAGTTCAAATTGAAATACTTTTGCGGATTTTTGGATGACGACTTGGATGGCTCAATGGCGGAAAACCAAATTATCATCGGCAACCTATTTGACGGAATAAGCGAGGGGACAAAACAATGAAAGCTGTTATGTTGGCGGTGCAACCAAAATGGTGCGAGAAAATAGCAAACGAAGAAAAGAAAGTCGAAGTTCGCAAGACGGCACCAAAATGCGTACCATTCAAAGCCTATATCTACTGCACAAACACGCCACAACTTCATCACTTATACGATTTAAGGCACGTCAACGGCGACACTGGCAAAATAAGGCTCGGATGCGTGCAGCATAATAAGTACAGCCTTGTCGCAGGTGGATGGCTCAACGGCAAAGTTATAGGCGAATTTATAGTCGATAACGTAATCGAGTTTGAAAGCGAATTTCACGATGACAACTCAACGGAAGAACTGCGCCGAGTTTGGTATGACGAAGATGACGGCGAACGAGATGCGGAACTGTTTGCAGAAGACGGCGAGCCGAACTACCTTTGCACAGCAGCTTGCTTGACTTGGTACGAACTCAAAAATTATGTCGGAACTGGCGATCGCACATTCTGCGCTTGGCACATATCTGACTTGAAAATTTACGATAAGCCGAAAGAGTTACACGAGTTCAAGAGAGAATGTCCGAAGATCAGCATAAAACGCGCCGACTGTATAACTTGCCCATTCGAATACTATGAACCGCACAAAAAAGTTTCAAGCTGCGACGCATATCTTAAAAGACCACCGCAGTCGTGGCAATACGTGGAGGAACTACAAGAATGACAACAACCAAAGAACGGCAAGCGCTTACATACGAGATAAAAGCACGCGAGAACCTACTCAAACGTCTTGAATACCCACGCAAGCAACTCGAAAGCGCCGTGAAAAAGGAAGACGAGCAACGTCAAACAATCATTCAAAAGGCGGCGGAATTCAGCAGCGTTGAAGACGCAAGGGAAATGTGGGGCTATGGTTTTATCACAGACGACGAGTTCGAGATGGTCAAACAATACTTCGAGAACAGCGCTGCGCTTACGGACAAACCGTCTGCGTCACGATATGCGTTGCAAATGCTGCAAGAGATAATGGAACGGTTGAGGTTCGAGATCAACAGTTTCAAGTTTGACCTTCTGCCCGAAGACGAGCAGGCTCGATACTTCGAGGCGCGAGAAAAGAAACTCTCGGCGGCGGAACCGACGACGCAAAATACGGAGCCTTCGACAAACAATCGAGAATGACCGCAAAACGGTCAAAAACGGCGCGAAAAATTCCATTTTTGGAAAAAAGTTAAAAAATTTTCAAAAACTTTGATTTTTTGAGCAAAAATCGCAATTTTATTATTATTTATAACCAAAGTTTATTGTAGGGGGGGGGATCAACCACCCCTACATTGATTTTTTGAACAACGGGCGAGGAGTTTTTTACACATTTTTGCCGAAAAATTGAAACGTCATCCCATTTATATATATAGAGGGGCAAAACGCCCGGACTTTGGAGAACTTGATGGAAAAGGTAAAGCTCAAACTTTCAGAACTCACGCTCGATCCTGATAATGCGAAAATTCACACCGACGCACAGGTGCAGCAGATCGTTGAAAGCATACGTCGCTACGGATATAACGATCCAATCGGCGTTGCCGGCGAGAACAATATGATTGTTGAAGGACACGGACGTTACAGAGCGCTGAAAATTTTGGCAGAAGAAGATCCGAAGTTCGAATGCGTCGATTGCATCCGCCTCGACCATCTCTCTGAAACGCAGCGTAAAGAGTACGCCCTTGCGCATAATTCGACAAATATGGCAACAGGGTTTGACTTTGAAAAACTGCAAGAGAACTTAAAGCAGATAGGTGATATGGAGCCTTTTGGACTTTTGATACAAGTTGACGAATCGGCACGTGTAGTCGAAGACGACTACGAGCCACCGGCGCAAGCGCCAAACAAAGTGAAGTCCGGCGACAAGTGGCAACTCGGAAAGCACACTCTCGTGTGCGGAGATAGCACAAATCCTAACACTGTCGAAAAAGTCGGGGGGGGGGGGCATTTGATGCACTCGTCACAGATCCGCCGTACAACGTCAATTACAGCGGCGGAACGGAACGACAACTATCGATCGTAAACGACAATCTCGAAGACACGGCATTTCTCGCGTTCTTGACAACGTGTTTCAAGAACTTTGCGAAACACCTAAAAGACGGCGGAGCCTTCTATGTGTGGTACGCAAGCCGAGAAGTTGTCAACTTCGAAAAAGCACTCGCAAATGCCGGGTTGCTCGTAAAACAGCAATTGATATGGGTTAAAAACACCTTCACGCTCGGACGGCAAGATTACCAATGGCAACACGAGCCATGTCTGTATGGCTGGAAAGACGGCGCCGCGCATTATTTCACGGATGCCCGAACCAAGAGTACAGTGCAAGAAGAAGACCGTCCCGAGAATATCAAAAAACTGAAAAAGGACGAACTAATCAGGTTCTGCGAGCAGCTGCTTGCCGAACAGAACAACGTATCTACAACGATTTGCAGGGAAGACAAGCCTGCTCGAAGTGAGCTACACCCGACGATGAAACCAGTCCGCCTTATGGCTCGGCTGATTGCGAACAGCACAAAAGAGGGCGACGTCGTTTTTGACGGGTTCGGTGGTTCAGGCAGCACGCTCATTGCATGCGAGCAGTTGAACCGCGTCTGCAAAATCATAGAGTACGATCCCGAATACGCATCGGTCATAGTTGACCGTTGGGAAAAAATGACCGGGGAAAAGGCAGTCAAACTCGAAGATGGAAAGGTCAGAAAAAAAGATAAAATTCTATAACAGCAAAGCGTGGCGAAAACTCGCGCACTGTTATGCCGAAAGCAAGGCATGGTGTTGCGAGAACTGCCACAACGCAAATATAGATTACACACAACCGCTCTATAAGCAACTGCACTGTCACCACAAAATCGAGTTGACAGATGAGAATATAGACAATCCCGAAATATCGCTGAACGAGAACAATCTCATCCTTCTGTGCCGTGCTTGTCACAACGCAGCGCACGGCGAAGACGGCGGAACGGTTATCCGAGAAGATCTGTTTTTTGACGAGAACGGGATGCCGCGGAAGAAGGAATGAGGAATGGGCAAAGGAAGAAAAGCAATCCCTGCGAGCAACAAGGATAAAAGCACATATAAAAACGTTGGCGACATCGAGCGACAAAAAGACCTCGAGCCAAAAGGATATTCAAATTCTTTGCCAGCGCCAAAGGATTTGCCTGACGGTGCAAGAAAAGAATGGAAACGAATTGTGCGCCTTCTCAAGCAAGGGGACAGCGATCTGATTAACAACCTTGATCTGTACCTTTTGAAAATGTACTGCGTCGAAGTTGATATTTACAATAAACTTCTCGAACAGTGGACTGCCGAAAATCACGCGCTGTTCAAAGACGACGTCACCGACACACAACGCGCGAATTACTCGATTTCGGGCGTTCAGACTTCGGCAAGCGTCGGGAAAACGACAAAGAAACAAATAAATCCCTTGCTCAACGAGCTGCAAAAACATTCAAACACAATAAGAGTCTATGCCGAACAACTCGGACTAACGCCGGTAGGTCGCGCAGGCTGGACGGTGCGCAATGCGAAAAAAGAAAGCAGTGAAGTAGACGACTTTATGGGGGATGAATGACATACATCGAAGAATATCTCGACGCTGCTCATTCCGGCAGAGTTGACGTTCCCAAATACGTCATTAAGCAGTACGAGATGTTGCTACCGATTATAAAAGGTCAGGATACGAGATGGATGTACGATCCTGCGAAGGCACACAAACCGATTGAATTTGCTGAAAAATTTTGCAAACAATCAAAGGACGAGTGGCTCGGAAAACCGGTTAGATATCTATTGTGGCAAAAGGCAGCGTTCGAGGCTATATACGGCATCGTCGAACGTGGGAGCGGCTATAAAAAGCACCAAAAGGTGTTTATAGAAGTTGCAAAGAAAAACGGCAAGACAACTATGTTCGCGCCGGTGGCTCTTTACGAAACGGCAAAGAAAGGAAATGAAGTGTATTCAGCCGCGAACGGACTGCAACAAAGTCGCATTATTTGGACAGAAGCAGCGAATATGCTCGACCAAAGCCCGGCATTGCGAAAGGCTTTGAAAAAGCGACAGTTCGCAATCAAGAATATTAGACCGCAAGGATATAGCGTTTTTATGCCGCTTGCAAACCAGCCGGACGTTCTCGATGGCAAACTGCCAAAGGTTGTATTCCTTGACGAGGTTCACGAACTGGATCAAACGCTCTACGACATACTGTACAACGGACAAATCGCCTGTGCAGATCCGTTATTCATAATGGCATCAACAAACGGCTATAAGCGTGGCGGCTTGTTCGATACAGAACGCGAAAACAGTGTTCAAATTCTCGACGGTGCAATAAAAGACGAGCGCAAATTCTCGCTCTTGTACGAGTTGGACGATCCGAAGGACTGGATGAACGAGGCACACTGGGGGCAGGCAAATCCGAGCTTGGGCTATACGTTCCAAATCGAAAAATTGAGAGAGATCGTTCAAACGGCGCTCGCAAAACCAAACGATTTGAATGCGGTAAAAGTAAAACACTTCAATCTCGGCGGCGTTTCCGAAAGGGCATACTTCGAGTTCGATACGATAAACAATGAAAGAAAATTCGATATTGAACGCTTTGAAGGACACGACGCAATCGGCGCGTTTGACCTTTCTCTCACAAACGACCTTACAGCATTCGCTACGTTGTTTTGGGACGAAGAAAACAAAGAGTTCTGCGCGGCGGTTATGTTTTGGATCTCGCAAGATTTCTACGAAACCGCAATCAAAGATCCGAGAATGGGCAACGTGTGGCGTATGTGGGTGGAACAAGGCTATATCAGAATAGCCGGAATTAACAGCATAGACCACACGGCAATAGTGGACTATGCGACCGAAATGGTGGAAAAGCACAACATTTTTTATCGCTGGATCTACTACGATCCGTACTCTGCAAGATACCTTGTGACTGCAATGCACAATCAAGGTTTCAGAGAAGACAAGTGCCTTATTCGCTGTTATCAGGGCAGTAAAACGTTGTCGGTTCCATTCCAACGCGTCGAGGCAGAGCTTAAAGCAAAGAAAATCAACTATAACAACAACCCTGTTGTGAAGTGGTGTATGACGAACGTGGCAATCAAAGAAGATCCGCGCAACAAAAACCCTTTGCCTGAAAAAGCAGGAAAGAACAACACAAGGAAAATAGACGGTTTCGCGGTCATTCTCGATGCATTCGTCGGCGTATGCGACCACGAACCGGAATTCATAGGTGAAGAATGAGATTTTTAGGACTCGAGATAAAACGCGCGCAGAAACGCGGGAAATTGCCGAAACTCGAAGAAAAGAGCGAGAACAAGACGCTGGCACTTCAATTCGGCACATATGCCGGGCTTGCACCAGCTTTTGCCGCGCTCCCCGGTTTTACCGAGAGCGATAAGTACATGTCGGCACTTCGAACAAACGCAACGTATTGCAGCAAAGCCGTATTTTCATCAGTAAGAATAAAAGACGGCGGCGCACAAATTCACGACTGGAAAACGCTCGATTATTTACTTCAAGTGCGACCGAACAAACTGATGAACGCCGCGACCTTTTGGGAACGCGTCGCATACTACTACTATCACTACAATAATGCATTCATTTACAAAGAGTGTCTGCCAAACGGCGAAATCCGAGCGTTGTGGACGATAGATCCATCCGAGTGCGAGTTTGTAAAACTCAAAGAAACGGGCGAGCTGATAATGAGATTTGCAATCAACGGGCAGCAAGTGGTCTATCCATACGAGTGCATAATTCACGTCGCAAACACAGTTGTTGACAACGCAATCTTCGGAATGTCAAACAAACCATTGCGGCGCATTCTCAACCTCATAAACACCAACTATCAAGGAATTGATAATTCGATAACGACGAGCGCATATATTCGGTTTTTGATGAAAATGAACTCAAAGACGAGCGACGACGCATTGAAAGAGAAGGCGCAAAAGATTACCGAATCATACCTCGATCCACTAAAGAAAGTCGGTGTAATCGCAGCCGACTCATCGTACGAGCTCACCGAGCTGAAGGGCGGCGAGCAAAAGACAGCAAACGCGGTTGTTATGCAACAACTTGACGACGCTGTCTGCAAATACATGGGATGTCCGCAAGAAGTAATGGCAGGCACAGCCGACGAGAACGTAATGACTGCTTACTACGAACGAACGATTGATCCATTCCTCGATCGGGTATCGCAAGAGTTGACTGAAAAGATATTCACACCAACAGAACGATCATTCGGGAACAAGATTGTTTATTCCGACAGAAAATTGCAATATCTGCCAATGTCCACAAGACTTGCGATGTTCGACAAGGTTCGAGAACTCGGAATTGTAACGTATGGCACACTCGGGGATTTGCTCGGATTGCCAGTACCCGAAGACTTGCGCACACAAACCTGCAAGTCACAAAACTACGCCGGAAATGAACAAAAAGTAAAACCATCTTCGAGTAACGAGGATGAAACAGACGGAGGGAATAACAAAACAGAGGTAGCAGAAGATGAAACAAAATAGCATCGAACCACAAATGCGAGATAGGTATCGCGATTATCGCAGATTGATGGACGTCCGCGCCGAAGAAGTACCGGACAGCGGCGACCTCGTCCTTACAGGAACCCCGATTATTTTTGACAAAGAATATCTTTTGTTTGAATACAACGGAATTCAAGTCTATGAAATCATCAGGCGCGGCGCCTTCGACCACACGGATTATAGGGATGTCCCCTTGAAGTACAATCACGGCGATGCAAAAGGAACGCCGGCGCGAACCACTGCACGCACAGAACGCGGACGTCTAACCATAAGCGTGCTTGACGATAGGGTGGACGTGAGAATGAATCTTCTTCCGACAACGGGCGGAAAAGACCTGTACGAAGAAGTCAAAGCAGGCACCGTCCCACAGATGAGCTGGGCGTTCATTCAAGAAGACAACACCGAAGAACGCGTCGAGCAGGGGAACAAGATAACGTTTATCGTAAACGCGGTTAAACGCGTATTCGATATAAGCGCCGTGGACTTCGGCGCGAACAGTGAAACAACCATATACGCAAGACGGCGCCTTGATCTGGACGAGAGAATGGCACTGCTGGACGAGCAGGACGTCGCCAACAAACGAAAAATCATCGAAATTTTATCTTATTAAGGAGAAAAACAATGAAAAAATTAAGCGAAATTATAGCACGTCGTCAAGAAATCACGGCACAGCTTGAACTCAACAAGCGCAAAGCTATGGAAAAGGACATCGACAGCGCAACACTCGATAAACTTCTCGAAGAAACAAGAAGTTTGAACGCAGAATACAGCGCGTTGAAAATGGAAGAAATCGAACTTCGCAGTCAAATCGAACAACAACCGACGCTCGACAATCCCATAGGTTCCGGCAGCGAACAAGCGGTCGAAGAACGCCGCGCGTTCGATAAACTGGACAAGATGACGTTGCGCCAAAAAGTCGCATTCAGCATCGGACGTCAAGCGAGAGGCGGCACATTCTCTGAAATTGAAGTCCGTGCACTCGGAACGGCACTCACAACTACAGCAAAGACGTACGTGGCAGCCTCGGCAAGTGCTGACGGCGTAAACAACGCAGGTGTATTCATTCCGACAAACATCGTCTTTGATTTGTTGAGATCAGAGAAAAAGCTAAGCCCGATCCTTGAAGATATTATCTTCACGAACACCCCCGGACTGACTTCGTTCCCCGTTCGCAAATCGCGCTCAAACGCCAAGTACGAGGCGGAAGGCATGTTTACCGAGGGCGACGGTCAAATGGAATGGGAAGTCTTGCAAGGAAAGGCAGGCTATATTCAAACGAATATTGCTATAACCGATGAAGTCAGCGCAATGACCGACGAAGAATTCGGCGCCTATATCGTTGAACAATTGCTCCAAGACTTCAACGAAGACTGGGCGAAAGAAATCATCTACGGCACAGGCACGGGCGAGGCTATAAAAGGTATCACAATCGGCGCACTCGACGGCTCATACACCGGAACTGCGTTTGATGGCATCATTGCCGGCGTCAAGCTTTGTACGGGACAATTCAGACGTGGCGCAAAGATCTACGTTGCACAAGACATCGCAGACGATATTCTTTTTGCAAAAAACAAAAACGGCTCCTTCCAATATCCGGTAATCAACAACCCGACTGGCATCTTGTCAGTTGGCACAATGTCGGTTGCGGTTGATGAAAACCTCAAAGCCGGGGATTTTATCATCGGAAACGTCGGCAAATACTACAAAGCAAACAATCTCATTCCGCTCCACATCGAAAAAGAGCGCAAAGTCGGCAAGAGAATAACCCAAATCTTTGCAGGTCAATATCTTTGCACTTTGCCTCTCGCTGGCGCATTCGTATATGGCAAAAAGACGACAGCATCAGCTGGTGGCAATAGCGATGCAGGTGGCGGCCCTGGAAGTGGCACCTGATAACGGAGTATGCGCCTTATGGATATAAGCATTGAAAAACTACGAAATGCATTGTCGAAAGACGACCACGAATATATCAATTCAAAACTCGAAACGCTCAAAGCCGAGGCAATAGCCTCGCTTGAGCCAACGATTGGGATTGATAGTGAAGGCGCAAAAAATGTCGCAAAGAACAGCACACTCGATATTTTAAGCGATAGATATATCGTGGAATATTGCCGAAAAGCGCTTGACGACGTCGATAACGACAAAGTTCTGCTCGCGCTGCAAATACAAATGCAGGTTGTCAACAAATGAAACAGCATAAATTCAAGTTTTACTACACGGAAAAAACCGGGACAAAGCCGAACGAAACTATCACCCGACATTTTATCCATAGCAAAGAAAGTTGTGGGTTGTGGGCGGAAGTTCGAGATTTGTCCCGGAAAGAATTAGTCGCAAACAATGCGACCGGGCAACAAAACACAAAGATCATCACAGTAGGGTACAATCCGAGAATTCTTGAACTGTACACGGATCTGATAGTCCTTGACGAACAAGGCAAGACCTACCGCATCAAGAACAAGCCCGACGAATTCAACTATTCGAAGTGTGACATTAAAATTGAAATAACCGAGTTTCAGAGCAACGAAAACTATGGAGGCGAAGATGTATATGACAATTCTAAAAGCGGAAATGCTGGCAATTAAAAGCATCGAAACAGCCTTCATAGACGCAGGGTGGAGCGACGGCAGTGCAATGACCGACGCAAGAATCAGAAAGGCAAAAGAACCTATCTTTTATAAAGACTCAACGCCCAAAATCGCAGCGGATGCGGTTGTAACCGTTGATGGCATCGGACGAAAACTGTACTGCATCTACAATATAATTGCGCCACGAACGGCAACGTCAGGAAACGAAAGTCATCACATAGAGGTCACGGTCGCGCTGGCTATCTACACGGACACACAGTACTTGTTCGCAGAGAATTCAAAGCATGCAAAATACATTGATGCCTTGCTTGACGAGCTGGCAAAAGAAGACTGGATAATCTCATCAGCCGGCGCCGACGAGTCGGTCGCAAGCCAAGACGAACAATCGCCTTACATCTATCGAAAAACACTTTACGCGACAAACGTATTTTAGGAGGACAACATGTCTAACGGTAACGATCCCAAAAAAATCATAACAAGAGGACTTGCGACGATCGCGACGCAAAAACTCAACGATGAACAAAAAGGGTATAGTACTACGCGCAACACGTGGGACGGACAACACGAATGCACTATCACCCCAAATCAGGATAAAACACTTCTGCCAAGCGGTAACAATCCAGCGTGGGCAGAAATCAGAGGTCCGGTAATATGCGACGTCGAATTGAAAATCTATGCTATTCCCATAGAAAAAATGCAGGAATTGCTCTCGGTGGAATATTCCGAGGCGGACGGTGTCAGTTTTTCAAGCGACGCGGACAGCATCTTCGTGGGTATGGATATCATTGTCGATGCCCAATCGACAGCCGGACGTTCAAAGCGAAAAACAACGCTTTACAAAGTGTCGTTTGACCTTCCGGAAATTTCTGCAAAATCCGTTGCTGAAGGCGACGTCGCAGTTGCAGATCTCACCTTAAAAGGAAAGGCATATCCCGTTTTCTATACAAAAGCAGACGGCAAGCAGGGCGACAAAACGCTCACAATCATTGATAGCACAAAACAATCAACTGCGTGGGCGGCGAGAGAAAACACTATTATCTTCCCAACCGCAGCAGCGACAACGCCGACTGAAACGGCATAACAACAAGCCAACGGAGGTACAAAATGGCTGTAAAAACATATCAAAGGCACTTCGGAATCTCATATGAATACAAGGACTCAAACACGGGCGAAACAGAGAACATTCCGTTTGTGGCAAATGCAAAACTTCTTATCCTTTTCAAAACCATAACCGGGGTAGAAATGTCAAAAGCGCTTGACGATTACAAGAATTCGATAGGGAACGTTGTATCGGCAGATAACATGCAGGCAGTGTTCAAATTTACGAACGCAGAAACGCCCGACGAACGACTCGAAGTTCTTATGTCAAGCCCTGCGCAGTTCGAAGAATTGTTAAAAGCAGCGCTCGACGTAAGGCAATACAACGGCGTGGACTTGATAACGGCAATTCTTATATCAGCAAGAATAGCCGCTATGAGGGATGAAGATCAAGCAGAGGCGATAACGCTCGGCGAGGAAATTCTACCCGAAGAAGTCTATCAGAACCCAACACTGGCGTTTGATATTCTCAAACTTGCATTCGATTACGACATGTACGCAAAAAAAAAGTCGTACAGACGGCAAGCGTAAATAATCAAATGTCACGAGCCGTGGAAGAATACGGGATAACATCCTGCTTGTTATACACGCTCGCGCAAATGGGGTTCAAAATAGACATTCTAAACTACGGAATGAACGTGGTACTCGATACAATCTCGTTCGGCGCCGCAGTTTCCGATGTCGCAGAACAAGGCAACGTTTTTGACGTCGCAAACAGCGATATGGACGAAATGGTGGAATTTTGATGGACGGAATATCAAAAGAATTTCAAAAAGTGTTTTCAGTTCTCGAATCGGTGCCGGATGTTGCGGTTGAAGCGATGAAAGAAGTCGTGGACGAGGCATCCGAAACGCTTTATGCAGGGCTTGAAAACGACGTGCCTGTTAGAACGGGAGGCTTGCGCCGGAGCCTTAAAAAGGCAAAGGCGTCCTCTCCCGATTGGTATGGATACAAAATCGAATTCGAAGGCAACGCTCCGAACGGGGAGCCGTATCAAAAAATAGCAAACATATTGAATTACGGGCGCGCCGCCTCGGAAACGTCCGGCGGAACGGCAGGCGAACATTTTATAGAAAAAAATGTCCGCAAATTGCGCGGACTGAACGATAAGATCGAGGCACGGTTCGAGGCAAAAATAAACAAAAAGACAACGTGAAAGTGGTTCAAGTAGAACGGTGTGCAGGTACCTCCGTCGCACAGATATAAGTTCAAGCCTTATCTTTCACACCAAAGAGGTGCAAATGGCGGTTGAAGTAGGGCGCACGATAAGCGCGCTGACAAAGCAGACAAACAAACTCACACAAGAAGTCAAAAAGAGTCGCGCGGAAGTATCGGCGCTCGATAAAGAGCTGAAACTCAATCCGGGAAACGTTGACCTTGTTCGTCAAAAATACTCGGCATTTGCAAAGCAGCTAACGCTGAATCAGCAAAAGATAGCAACGTTAAACACCAAAAGGAAGGAACTCGATACAGGGTTTAGTTCCGGCGCAATCTCGCAGAAAGAGTACGAGAAAGAGATTGTAAAAATCAAAAAAGAAGTCGAGAAGACAACCAAGTCAATCGAAGAATGTACGGTTGCGCTCGGACGACAAAACGCAGAGATCAGAGCCGCGAAAATGACAAACCTAATCTCGGGGCTCGATAAGGTGCAGCAAAAAGCCGAGAAGGTGTCAAAAGCAACAATGGTTGCGGTCGCAGCATTCGGCGCTTTGCTCAAAAAAGGGCTCGATGTCGGCGGAGAGCTTGACGATCTCGCTAACAAATACAGCACCACCGCCGAGGCGATACAACTTCAAGAACATAGGTATTTGAAAATAACCGGAAGTAGCGAGGGTTACACGGCAGCACTTCAAAAAGTCGGCGCAATGCAATCATCCATTGCGAGCGGACGCGGTGCAAGGTATCTGAACTTCTTGAAACAACTCGGGCTAAAACAAAGCGACCTCGAGAACAAGAATAACGGCGAGATTTACAATCTCATTTCAGAGCGACTCGCCGGATTAACCGATCAGACACAACGCGCAACAATCGCACAGGGGTTGTTCGGAACGGTTGGACTCGATGTTGCAATGGTCACGGGACAGACGGCAGAGAAACTCAAAGAGCTCGATGACGTCGTCTATGCAAACGGGATAATTACCAATGAGCAAGCGCAGGCAGCAGGCAATGCAGGGGACAGGTTCGACGATTTGAAAGGAAAGCTCGAATCAGTCGCTGTCGAGGCACTGGTTGACTTTATGCCGACCATTGAGGCGCTTACCTCATTCTTAAAGGATACCGTGTTGCCACTTATTACGAGCATCACAAACGCAATAGCGGACAGCGGTCCGGTGGGACAGAAAATGCTCGCACTTTTAATTGTCGGAATCGTCGTACTTCCAAAAGTAATCGGTTTCGCAAAAACGCTACTAACTACAATGCAACTCGCACGTGGCGCAACATACGCCCAAGCAGCAGCGACCACAACGCTAACTGCGGCATCCGGTCCGTGGCTTGGCGTAATCGTTGCGATAAGCGCAGCCCTTATGCTTGTTGTTACGCTTATCAGTATGTTTATCGGCAAGAGCAAAGAGGCGATAAACGTTTCAGACGATCTGATGAATTCGCTTGGCGATACACAGTCAACGCTTGAAGGAATGGGCTACAAGATTGAAAGCGCCAGCGAAACAACTGTAATAAATAACCAAAAGAAACAACTCGACGTCAACGTCGATGTAAACGCGCACGGCGACACAAAGAGCAGCCAAGAGTACGCCCAAGACGTCGGAACAACGATCTCAGACAAAATAACCGCCGACGTCATAAACTACGCGCTGGGTTCAAAAGTGAGGTAAAAATGCAACCTTCGATATGGCTTAAAAATTCAAATGGCGATATATGGAATTTGCGACCACGCAAAATCAACGACTCGCAATGGGAGAGTTTTCTAAACAATATCGCAGGACTCGGTCTAAAAACAAAAAAGACCTACGCTCGAATCAATAACGATTTTATTGAAACAAAGGACGAACCACAACAAGTGGATATAACCGGTACAATGCTTTTTGCGACACCGGCGCAAATGCGGAATTTCAGCCTTTTTGTCGGAGATTACAGCAATACGTTGCGACTTTTCTACGATCCCGAAGGCAAGATAGATCCGCGTTCGCAAATCGACCGTCCGTGGTATAAAAACGTAAATATCACACTTATGGAATCGGCAGAACAGACGACACTGGGATTGTTCGAATGCAAAATGAACTTCACGCCGCTCTGCGCTATGTGGCGCCGCGACGTTCAAGTTGCAAGCACAATCACGACACCGATCGGCACACCACACGTTATCCCGTTTGTGTATCCATATTTTTATCAAAGCGAAAGAAAACTCTACCTAAACATTTTGAACGAAGGCGAGAAGATAGGCTGTCGCATCGAGATAAAAAACAACAACCAAACCGCACTTCAAAAACTTGAATGGGTATGTACAAGCGGAAAGCATAGGCAATATGCCAAATGGCTGGAAGGCATCGGATTGGCGTCCGGACGAACGCTTGTCGTGGACAGTACACCGTCCGCACAAGAAAGCACTATCAAACACGATGGCATTTCAGACGACGTGCAAGACTACCAAGAGGCAAATCCGCAATATATAAACTTCATTGAGCTTTACCCCGGGAACAATCAAATAGTGTTCAATTTGGGACAAATCGAAGGCATCGACATAACGGTGTCATACATCGAGGAGGAAAGGCTGCTCTAATGCAATACCGCGCTTTCAAAATCAAAGAGCTTGACGAACCATATCAATGGACGTTCAAAAACACAAGCGGCGTAATGAAAACGTTTACAAATTACGACACGCTGGCATACGCGGCAGGTGGCGCAGTTTCAAAATGGAGCATTGACGACGACTATCTCTTATCGAACAACAGCACAGCAACGATAACAGCGCCAACCAAAGCCGTTCCCGGGCAAATAATAGCCTTAATCGATGACGCCGGAACAAAAGCATTCGGAATGATAACGGGCGTTGATAATGACAACCTTCAAATCACATTCAGAAGTGTGCTTTCATTCTTTGATATCGACATTTTGAACCCAATGCGCGAACTCGCAACACAGGAAGATGACGACGTCAAAATTAAATACATGTATGACGGCGTAGAAGACACGGCACTTATGCTTGCTGCAATCTTCTCATCAACCGGTACCGACAAATATAGGCGTCTGCCGGTTAGAATCCGAACATCGGGCGGCGGAAAAACAGACGGAACATATAACGTTCCTGCCATATGGAAGTACACCGATAACACGTTTAATTGCAAAGAGTGGCTACAAGCGCTCTTTGACACGCATAACGTTGTTGTGCAATGCAAGCTGGTATTCGAAGTAAGTCGGGCTTTTATCGAAATCTACGTTGCGCACAACATGCGCGGCGGGCGATTGGTTAAAAACAACATTCATGCAATGACCATTACGCACAATGAGGACTCGGCAGCGAAAGCGACGGTGTGCCAAGTTATCGACAAAGAATCAAAGGCGCTTTTAAGTACGTGGTTTTTGCTCGATAACAACACCGTAAGCGAGGACGCAAGCGCCACTAATCGAGTGCAGCCATACAAACTTACAGTTGCGGAATTCGACTCGGACAACACGGTCGACGCTACCGAACAAAGTATCGCGGAGGACAATCTTCTTTACAGCGATTTGAACCACTATGTGAAATGTGAGTTTGACCGAGAGAGCGCAATGTATCCTAAAAACTTGAACATAGGCGACTCTGTGACAATCGTGCCGAAACTCGAAGAAATGAGCGACGACAAAGCGCTCACAAACGAATACGCCGATAAAACTCTCAAAAGCATATACACAGGGAAAAAGGAAGACAGCGACAACTCGATGGTAACGCTAATCTTCGGGAAAATACGAATCAACTATACCGATATAATTCAGATGCGCTATCAGCGCAAAGCGAGGGACTAATGAGATTAAGCGTAGCTGCTGCAGGCAACAGCGTGGAAAACATCAATCTAATCAATGCAAGATTTCAAGCCGAGGCATTGCGCGCACTTCGAGGAAAAGACTGCGGCGTGTTGGATAATTCCTTTTATTCGACAGCAGACGCACGCGGAGCGACAAGAGATCAAAATGCAGATTTTATGTGGAAACTCACCGCAACCGACGTCCAAAACATCACTGTGGGGCGCGGAATGGCAACAGCATACGGTTACGACATACAGTCGGAAAGCGACGTGTCGTTTACAGCGACGGCACCTTCTGCCGACGTAAAATATGTATTTATATACCTTTCGTGGGATTTGTCAAACCCGGTTCAAGCGGACGGCGAAATAGATATCCACGATAACGGCGCCGGCGCGGAATGGCAACCGGAATACCAAGACAACCTGATCACCAATCCGCTTGGCAAATATCAGATGCCGTTGTACAGATTAAAAATCAACACATCAGGACAAGTCGAGGCTACCGCAAAATGGAGCGATCTGCAAGTCGACACGATCACAGGCGTCATTCATGCTACAAATGCAGAGAATGCAACAGAGGCAAAGTATCCCGAAGGCGGTACCCATGACAAGACGATAAACGAAATACTCACGGAACACAATAACCGTCTAACCGCACTGGGTTTTGAGTCGGCAAGCCTTTCCGTCGCGGGGCTTGCAGAGAAGACAATAACGCGACAAGGAAACTACGTTCTAATTAACATTGAAACAGCGGTAACCCCGACTGCAAATTGGCTCGCGGAATGGTTTAAGGCGTTTCCAAATTCGACAAAAGCACTCTGCCAGCTATATCCATTGTTTCGACCGAAGGAAAAGAGCTATGGTGCAATATGTTTTATACCGACAGATGGCACAACGACGGCTTGTGGATATCCGGTTTTCATCAACACAAACGGGAATTGCTATGTGGAGCGAGGCGCCAACTGGGATACAGTGAAAGACAAGGCTTGTATTATGCGGTTTACAGCAGGATATGAGGCATCTCCAAGAATTCAGTGAGGTAGAACATGGCAAATATTGAAATTACACTACTGACATCAAAAAGGACATTCGTCAATGTTGACGGACTCGGTTCGGTTGTTGCTGCGCAAGCAGGCGGATATGTTGCTGTCGCAGGCGAGCATAACTCCACAACGATAGCCGTTCAGTATCCGAACACATATGCAGGACAAGCGGCATGGGTTCATATGCGAAACTCTGCCGGCGAGTACAAGACCATAAAGTTTGATGCGTTACACGATCCGGCAAAGGTTGAGTTTGCACTCCCGGGCGAGATGACACTCGAAGGGAACACATATCTTGTGTTCTACGCCGTTAGCGGAAGTGGCAACGATGAAGTCAAGACCGTGTGGGCGCCTGTTGTCGTTCCGATAGCATCGACAGGCGTCGATTATAAAAAGGTTGCAATGGCAAGCCCGGACGTTCTCGAGAAGGTTATGACAGGGAGTGCCGAGGCAATCAGGATAGCACGCGAGATCGAGCAAAAGCAAACAGCCGGCGAACTTGACGGGAAAAGCATATGGGTTCGTTTCAGCGCCAGCGAAGACGGCGCAAATATGACAGAGGAATGGACTATCGGTCAAAACTATATCGGCGCATATCTCGGACAGGCTGCAAGCGAAACACCGAGCGACTACCAATGGATGCGCTTTGTCGGCGGATCTTACTGCGCAGATGACGACACAGGCACCGTGGTAGACTACACGGCGGTTGACAATACAGATAAGTCATTCACAGCGTCAGGAATAACGGCGGCAAAAATAACAATTCCGGCGACGGCAAGCCACGGCTATCACGCCGGCGTCAACATTAAGAGCGGTCAAACACCACCGGCAATGGAATTCGTAAACAACGCAGCAGGCAAGACGTTGCGCGTGTTGCAATACGGGTTCACTTATGACTCGCCCGAAAATTATCATCCGTCAGCAAACGTGATGATACAAATGGCAATATACTGCGACGGCGCGAACGTGTGCATAAGCATCGTGGAGGTGCCGGTATGAGAGCGGTGGGAATTACTTATCTCGATCGGAAAATTCGATCAATAACACACACCATACCGCGCGTAGTGTTGTGTCGGGGACGTATAACGGCAGCAACGCTGTTCAAGTTGAAATACAGTTCAGGATTAGGGCGCCCAATTCGCGGTCAGATAAATGAGTTGATACAAACTTTTACAAGCGAGGACTTTCCGGCTAATTGGTATCCCGGCGTCGCAGTTCGAGGTTCGATACAAACGGTAGGAATTATAAAAGGTGCCTACCAAGCAACCGTCGGCGCGCCAATCGCTGCAAAAGCAATCTCAAAAACGAGCGCGCGAGCGCGAGCTGCATCAGGCGTCGGACGCGACGTAAGAGGATCTGTAAAAGGAAACGCATACGCCGGCGCAAAGGTTCGAGCAGGAACAGCAAAAGGCTTGATGACCGCGTCAAAGAGCGTGGCGGCGGCGAAAGCAAGGCTCACACGTTCAACGCTTGCGTCGCTGCCGGCAAAATCACAATCGAGAACAAACGCCGGGGCAAGATTGAGCATCTTCACGTCTTTCACATATGCGAGAGGAATTGCAAAAGCGACCTCGATGCTTGGCGCCTTTTTAAGAAAAAGCACACAGCCGTCACTCCCTGTGTTTTCGACGGCGAAGACAACAATCGGCGCGAAAACATCAATGTCAAACGGCGAGAGTGAGCGAGGTGCCATAACCTCAAGCGCAACGTCGCGTGCGAGAATACATCAAGCACGTCGAACGAAAATAGCCGATCTTATGGGCAAACCGATATCCGAGTATATCGGAAAAACCATAAGTGAAGTAGCGTGGACGGAGGTGTGATATGAACTGGGGTGCATATTCGACGCCGTGGTTTAGAAAGAGGCTGGCGGCGTACGCAACAGGGCAGCGACGCAAAATGGATCTCGGCGCTTTGTACTTAAATCTAAACTTGGATCCTACCGGTCCGCAGTTTAATGCAGCCGGACAGACGTGCAACATAGTGCGCCCAAGCGCGCAAGGCTACGAGCGCAAACTTATAGCGATGCCGGGACAACCTGCAGTGTGCAAATTCAAGAGAAGTTACAACAGCACTACCGGCAAAACCGAATACACAAACGCAGAAGAAATACACTTCGATCACTGTCAAGAATCGTGGAACACCCAAATATTGCACTGGATGATAGAAACGTCGTCCGGCGAAGTGTGTTTTTTTGGACGACTAAACGAAACGAACCCACCGACAAAGGGAAGCATAATCTGCATTCCGGTCGGCGCGATAAAAATAACTTTATAGGAGAGCAATATGCAAGCACAAGGTCAATTTACACACGAATTCAAAGTCGCGGCATTGAACGAGGCAGTGGGCAACACTTCGAGTATGGATATGGGGAATATAAAACTCGGTTTATTCTCGGATGTCCCAACAGTAGGCGCGAACGGCACCGTATCATACACCGAAATCCCCGGTACATCGGGTGGGGAATCAACAGGATACGCACGAGTTGACGTCGGCATTTACAATCAATCCGCTGCGTGCAAGTTCGGATCCCCGACTTACGACGCAACAACGGGCGCAACGGTTTGCAAGAACAATGCCGAAATCCACTTCAACTCTGTGAAGAAATCGTGGGGTGCGATAAAAGGTTTCGGTCTGTTCCGTTCGAGCGGCACTCTTATAGCTTTCGGAACAATCAACGACGCAGAAGGAAACGCAATAGAGAACGGTGTCACGCCGGAAGTAGGCAACATAGTCTTCTTCAAGACAGGCGACGTCGTTCTCTCGATGACGTAATGAGGAGGTAAACAATGACAGCGACAACACCCGGTCAAACTACAAACTATAACTTGCCTACCGTTCAAGATGAAAACGGGGATGTCGGGGCTGCATTGCTTGCACTGCTCAAAGAAGGCACGCTACTCATCGACGCGAAGATCCACGCAAATGCGCAAGCGCTTTTGACAAAGGCGAACAAGCCCACAAAAGAAACGGTAACACTTGCGGTGGCAAGTTGGCAGCAACTCTCAACAGCGGTGGGCAACTACAAATACAAAGCAACCGCGACGTTGCAAGCAACAATTCCCACGAATTGCACCATCGAGCTGATAAACAACAACCTTGCGAGTTTTGCAAAATACGGTTTCGGAATCGCAACGATTGACGGACAGGTTGTAACCTTCTATGCGCTCGATAAGCCCTCCGACGACGTCGCGCTTATCGTCGAAATTACGGAGGGATAAAATGTCGGTAATAATCAAAAACCCAATTATAATTGCCGGAAAGGGCGGCGGAACGGAACTCGCACCGCTCACAAATCCTGCGACGGCGGCGGAGATTAAGCAAGGGTATCAAGCGTACGGCGATGACGGCAAGGTTATCGTCGGCGCATATACCGTCAGCGACGTGCATCCGCAACTGAACCCCGTGACCATTGCGAAATCGGGCAACAACCTCAATATCACTAACCCAAGCACGAACGGCAACTTCGTGGCAGGCTACAAGGTGTTGTCGGGCGGCTCGGAAGTCACGCGAGTGGATAAAACGTCGCTTTTGCTCACAACGCTGCAAGCGCAACCTTACACATTCACGGTTCGAGCGCACGGCGTCGGATTTTTGGACAGCCCGGACAGCAATGCGATTGACATCACGGTGTATGCGTTCGTTGACGGCTTGAAGAACGTCACGTCAGACTTCGACTTCGAGAAGACGACAAGCGGAATGACATTCACGTTCACGATTGCGGCAGCAGAGGGCTACCACTTGCCGGCAAGCATATCAATCAAGTGCAACGGCGAAGACGTGGACTTCTCATACAACCCGTACACGGGCGAAGTCACGACCACCGCGCCACTCAAAACGGCATACAGCGGCGAAGTGACGGACGGCGGAAAACTCATCGCACCCGTTATCTCGATGGCAGACACGGACGAACTCGAAGTGTCCGACGTCGCGTTTGCGGAAACGTACGAACTCTATCAGAACGAACAACTTGCAGGCTCGTATGAAGTCCCGGCAGGCGGATATATCGGCGTATCGGCAGAGGGCGCGGTAACACCGCAACTTATGCAACCGCTTGCAATACTCGATGATGACACGCTCGAAATCGTTGACGGCTACCTCAAAGAGGGCGATGTGTTCTATTCCGAAACATACGACCTTTACAAAGGCGAAAACGTGTTCAAAACGGACATAGACGCAACGACAGAGCAGGAAACGCTGTTCTCGTATAAAATCGATCCCGAAACGCAATGGCAAAAGAACTCGGACGGCTCACTGCAAACAAAGCAATCTTCCGGATACGCAAACACTTATGCACACATGCGAATCGGCATTCTTGCGCCAAAAGCGACAAAAGTCAAGGTCGAATACACGTTCTATCCGTACAATTCGTATGTGCGAATGTATATCGGCAAACTCAACAAGCCGCTTGAAAAATCAGTTACAAAAGTACCTGCATCAGCCGATTGCCAAGCGGTATCGAGCGGAACAGGAACAACGACAAATTCGTTTACGGTTGATGTGCCAAAGGGCGCAAGTTTCATTGACGTGCTTAAGCAGTACAACACGACATCGACGTCATCGACCTATTACAACCGCTATTGCAAAGTTAAGATAACGGAAGTAGTGGAAGAAACAGCATAGGAGAAATATGGCAAAATTAGATCTTACAAAAATCAAGGACGCGAGCGGAAATCTTATACCGCACGGTTTGCAAGTTCCGCTCTCCGTCATTGCAAAAGCGACGGGCTACACAGATAGCAATCGCTCAAACATAGTGTACTACAACAGCCACCCACACATTCAAAGACTCAACGGCACAACCTTACGCATTACCAACTGTCGCGCGGCAGAAACGAACTTCGAGATCTATCTCGACGGTACAAAAGTCGGGGACGCGGCATACAGCGGCGAAGATGGCGGAACGCTTGACGTTGACGTGACGTCGTTCGGCTTTACAAACCAAGCAATCAACAAGGTATATGTCAAAGGCACAGGTACGGGCGTGGCAGAGAATCAAAGCGAAACAATCGGCTTTTGGTATGGCGACAATGTTATTCTCGGTGTTTCGGGCTTGTATCAAAGCGATCCTGCTCTTACAAGAACAGACGACGCGGTAGATTTGACGTGGACGATGAGCAACAATCTCATCTCGTCCGACTTCGACAACAAGTTCCCGTACAACCTTATGCAAAGAGAAACCATTGACGGCGACGTGTTCGTTTATATTCCCGAAATGTACTGGCGAATCGGTTATGACAGCAACCACTTCATCACGGATATTGCTGTTGCACCTGCCGCAATGGAAGTCGGAGAAAACCAAGTTCTCACACACTCTGACGCATTCTACTACGGCGCGTACGCAGCAAGCGTAACGGACAACCTAATGTATTCAAAATCGGGTATGTCGCGAAAATACAACACAACGTGTGGGAATTTCCGCGCATACGCAAAGGCGCGTGGCGCGAAATATCGTCAACTCGATTTGTACCACATGCGCATACTCGACTTTTTGTGGCTCATTGAATTTGCTACGAAGAACAGCGAGGCGGTAATGTGGGGTTATACAAGTTATAGCGGCACTTGCGGTGCAACGGACAACCTTACCGTTCCGAGCGGACAACTCGCAAACAAGGGCAGAATGAGATGGCGTTATATCGAAGACTTTATCGGAAACGGATTAGAGTTCTTTGACGGCGCATACGGACTCGGCGCGACGCAAGACGAAAGTAAGTATGGACAAACTGTTTCAGACGTAACTTATTCTTCCTATAATGGATGCTTGTCTGCTTTGAAAATCGACGAGAAATATCCGTTGCTTGCCGTTCCGGGCGGTCAAGTCTCCGATGGCAATTACAGCACATATTTTTGTGATTATGTCTCTTCGGCATCGGGTGCGTATGTCTATTATCGTAGTCGGAGTTACTCGCTCGCTTACAACGGTTTGTTCCTATGGTCTAACTGGGCTGCGTCGAACACGGATCCCAGTATCGGTTCTCGGCTTATAAAAACCCTTTAATCCATAAAGGGGTTGGTAAGGGGCAAAGCCCCTTGCAGCAACGAAAAGTCTTTGTACAAAAACTTGTCTGAACAAGAACGAACAACAAAACACAGGGTGCGCGCATTCGGTGATTATGTCTATTCGACATCGGGTGCGTATGTCTATTATCGTAGTCGGAATAACTCGAACGCTAACAACGGTTTGTTCCAATGGAATAACTGGAATGCGTCGAACACGGATCCCAGTATCGGTTCTCGAATTTTAGGTCAAAAACGGCAAAGTTAGACTGCGCGCATCCTTACCACTTGGTAAAAAACTATCTCGTAAAAGGCACGGTTTAGTAGGTTTATTCTCGAAAGACCGCGAGGGACTTAAAAGCATACAAAACACAGGCACATAACAATGAAAAGAACAGGTTATCTTTACGACAGATTATGTGAGCGGACGACGCTCGAAAAAGCTTTTGCAGAGGCGTCACGAGGCAAGAAAAACAAACTTTATGTCCGACCTTATCTTGAAAGAAAAGACTACTACATTGACAAGTTGCAACAATGGCTCAAAGACGGAACGCTCAAACTGACCGAGAACAAGCACAAGACGATATACGAACGATCTGCAAGGAAATCACGCGATATAGTCGTGCCGAAATTCTTTCCCGACCAAGTCGTGCATTGGGCGTATTGTATTGTGATGAAACCCGTGTTTATGCGCGGAATGTACGAGTGGAACTGCGGCTCAATCAAGGGACGTGGCGTGCATTACGGCATAAAGAGAGCGCAGAAGATACAGCGCAACCCAAAAGCGCGATACACGCTTAAAACCGATTTCAAGAAGTATTTTCAGAGCGTCAGCGCGGATAAACTCGTGGAGTTGCTCGCTTTGAAGATTAAGGACAAGCGCATGCTCGAACTGTCTGTAAAAATTTTACGGAACGAGCGCAACGGCTTGCCGATAGGGTTTTATACGTCGCAATGGTTCTCAAACTTCTACCTTGAACGGATAGACCACTATATCAAAGAGAAACTGCATATCCCGTATTACATTCGATACGTCGATGACCTTGTAATGTGGGACAGCAACAAAAGACGACTTCACGCCGCAAAGCGCAAGCTCGATGACGTTCTTCGAGATGAACGGTACAAGTTGACAATCAAGAAGAACTGGCAACTATGGCGCACGGGTACGCGCCCATTGAGTTTTCTCGGATTTACGATTTGTGGCGAGCGTAAACGCCTACGCAAGCGTGCGTGGCTCGAACTCAATCGAAACGTCCGACTTGTGCGCAAGCGCGGATATTGCACGATACATGGCGCGCGCAGCATACTGTCCCGACTCGGATGGCTTATGCGATGTAGCGGCGGTGTGGCATATTACAGCAAGCATATCAAACCAATCATATCAAAAGGCGAGGCGTGCAAAATCGTTTCGCTTTACGACAAGAAAACAGCAGGAGCAAAGGCATTATGATTATCAAAGACGGAACAAATGCAAACATCGAAAAGCACAAGCAAAAACTCGGATTGACGGGCGACGTGTACCTTGTCAACGATCACTTTATGGAATCGCTCGAAAGCCACCACAGACTGTTCCCGAACAGCACCGCCACGACAATTGAGGACGCAATGGCGGAACGTATCGCGTACGAGCAGGAACAAGAGCGCATCCGCCTTGAACAAGCGGCACAAGCCGAACAAGAGCGCATAACCGCCCACGCCACCGAAGACGGGGAAGAATCACCGGAGGAATAATATGGACAGTATCGAGGAAATCGCAAAGAGAGTCGAAGAAGGCAAAGCGGTCGCAACTGTCGAGCCTGAAAAAGAGTCGGCGCAAATAGCACCTGCCGAAGTCAGGCAATACTCGGCAATGTCCGCGCCAATGACAAAGATTATTCAGAACTCAACGCCGGCGCCGGATCCAACTGTGAGCGACGAGGTAACTGACAAGATCCAACAAAGCGTTGACGACGCGCTCAAGGATGAAAAGTTTGTCAAAAAGAAATCGCGCAGCTTGGCAAAAACCGGTAGCCGTTCCGTTGACGTCGAAATCGAATATCGAAACAATCGAGTCGAGGCACGAAAGGCGCAGAACAAGGTCGACAAGGAAACCATCAAGAACAGCTTGTTCGTTGCAAAGCAGGAAAAGCGCCGCGCGGTAAAAGAGCAACGTCACCTGAACCAGTGCCAGCGCGAAACCCACCGACAAGAGATTGCGTCGTATAGGTGGAAAGAATACGGCGATATGCTACAAGGATACGGTTTCAAAAAAACGCCGTCGAATTTGGTGTTCAAAGTAGTCGTGTTCTTGGACGGCGCCGCTCGATTTTTGGACGGACTCAACAAAGCGAACAATAAACTCGTCAAAGCACTTAAATGGTTTATCATTGTGGGCGCCGGCGTCGGCATCTACTTTTTGATAAAGAAATACTTATAAGGAGAGCAATGTATGCAAGCAGAAAGACAAGCAGAACTCGTTGTTTACCTCAAAGCGCAAAAAGCCGAGAGAGTGGCACAGCTTGATGAGCGCGACGCAATTCTCGCAAGGAAATACGCGCTCGAAGAACAACTCGCAAAAGCAAACAAGGATCTTGAATTGCTGGGCGACACTTCCCAAATCGAGGCAGACTGTGCAAAGCTCGATGTTTTCATCGCAGAGTTGACAGCGAACGTAACAACCAACGTTGCAGACGACGTGCCGGCAGAACAAACCGTTGACGCGCCCGAAATTCCAGCGCAGACAAATCAAGTCGAAGAAGACGAATGAACGGAGGCAGAAATGGCGAACCTGCGAAAGTCAACGATAGGAATGGCAATCCTTTCACTATTAGACCTTGCAGTAGGTGTCGCTGCAATCTTTACTCAAACATTTGCGGTTAAGGTTTTAGGAACGATGGCAAGCGGTCTCACGTTCTGTAAGGCCGTTCAAGTATGTGTCAAATCGAAAAAAGGTGCGGAACTCGCAAGGAGTGTCGCCGTAAAATCCATACCACTTATAATTCACATTTTCACAATGAAGGAGAACGGAAAAATGAAAGAGTTTTTCAAAAAAATCGGAACAAATCTCAAAAACAACAAGATCACCGCAGTCGTCGTTGTTTTTGTAGCGCTTGTCTGTGCCGGCGCAGGCTATGCGATCAACTACTTTGTTGAGGCATTCGGCACAAGCATCCCGGCACCTTACAATATCGTCATAGCAGTAGTAGCAACGCTTTTGCTTTTTGCAATCCTTGCTGCAGCTGTGATTTATCTCGGACACGACGACAAAAACTATGCGCTCATTCGAAAAATCGTTAAAGTTGTCGGCAAAGAAAATGCCGCCGAAGAACTCGATAAATACCGTGAGCAATATGTCTTGCAAGCCGAGGAAGAAAAGGCACGAGCCGAGGCGGAAGCCAAAGCGCAAGCCGAAGACGATAAGATCTATCGCATCATTCAAGAAGAGGAGGCGGCAAGGGAAAAAGCCGAGCGAGATCGTAAAATTGCCGAGTGGCGTGCAAAACACGCAGCAGAGCTCGAACCGACAAAGCATGACACCGACACCGTCCCCGACGACGATGATGACGATTAAAAAGCAAAAGCGAGGAGCAGTCCTCGCTTTTTGTTTGACAAAATCCATTGCCATAACTATTATTTAAGCATGACGACGAACAAACTCGCTTGCAGCAACGAGTGACGACGAACCAATCCGAGCGACAAACACCGGCGGACGCGATATAGACGGGGTATATAAAAATTCCGTGCGTAAGAAAAACTGCGGTAGGGCATTCTTGCCACTGCGCACGAAATCAAAAGTAGAGCATTCCGGCAAGAACG
>OGQO01000158.1_pt1 | contig 70416 bp, 64 predicted proteins | sample 1553241 | NCBI WGS metagenome assembly OGQO01 (sample SAMEA2579933, study PRJEB22360) | human gut metagenome | biome: human gut; feature: human-associated habitat; material: faeces | place: Denmark | collected 2008/2010
AAGTGGTGCTATTTTAGGAGTAGCTGCTAGTATTCTATGGAAAAACCAGACTTTCCAAAAGATTTTGTTTGGAGAAGAAAAGGATGGAAAGAAAACTGGTGGCCTTATTTCAAATAAAACTCAAGAGTTCTTTAAGAAGAATCTTCCATTAATTGTTGGAACTGCAACATTAGGTGCATTGAAAGGTATATTTACAACAACTATAGGTTCTAGTGGACCGACAGGATTCTTGCTGGGAAGTTTACTTCCAGGTGGACCAATTGGTGGCGCTGTTCTTGGATTGGGAATTGGACTTTTAAAGAATAATGAGAGATTCAATAAAATTCTCTTTGGCGAGAAAAATGAAGATGGAAAACGAGACGGTGGCATCCTTAATAAGGGAATGTCTGGAATTAGAAAAGCATTCTCAAAATCCATGAAATTTGTAAAAGGTGGAGTAAAAGGAGCTGCTGTTGGTGCAGGAAGCGGGCTTGTTTTAAGTCAAATGGGATTAGTTGGTAGCGCATTATCCATGGGTGGTCCTATCGGAATGGGATTGATGGGATTAGGACTTGGAATTGCATCTCAAGCTGATCATGTGAAAGAACTTCTGTTTGGAACGGAAGAATTTGATGAAAATGGAAATTCTAAAGGAAGAAGAAAGGACGGCCTTTTCCATAAAGTTCGTAATATGCTCGTAGTTAATGTATTTGATCCTATTAAATCACATTTAACTGAAAAAGTTGAAGATTTTGCTTATTGGGCAAAAGATAAGATCATGTACCCATTTAGACTAGCATTCGGTCCTATTTTAGATTCCATGAAAGGAATTAAGAAGGATATTTCAGATGCAGTTCATGAGACATTCAATAATATAGCAGAAACTGTAGGAAAGGCTATGAAAGCCGGAGTCAATAAGCTATTTAGCCCATTAACAAAAACAATGGGTATCATTGGAAAGATGCTCACATCATCTATTAGTGGTGTATTAAAACTTTCCTTAGCTCCATTAACCGGCGGCCTTAAATTAATGCAATTTGCCACTCATAATGCTAGAAAACGAGCAAAAGGTGAAGAAAGGAAAACAATCAGAGAGCATCTTGGAACTATATATACTGGTGTAAAAGATGCAACAAAAGCTCAGTGGGAAAACGATGACAGAGATTACGGCACTGGAATTGGTGGACGAATCAATCGATTCTTAACTCACGGAAAAGATATTATCGTTAATACACGACAGGGATTCGATGCAGCTAAAGCAGCTTATCGTGATGAAATGGGTGAGCAAGGCTTTAATTCGTTGAACTGGATGAATGTAGAAGACGAAAGAAAAATGGACAAAAAGAACCGTAAAAAGTTAAAGAAAGACAGAAAACGGTGGAAAGAAATTGATAAAGTCCGTAATGAAGTAGCGAGAGAACATAATTTCGGTGAGGCTTACTTATCAAATGAAGGCCTTGAAATTATGAGAGATCGTTTTGAGAAGGCTGGGTTAGATAGAGGCTTAATCAAAAATAATGAAGATTTAAATAATCTCTTGTATAATAAAACTGATTTTATCGATCAATTGGATAAAGATAAATCGGGTGAAGCTAAAATCAAAGATTCCGCAGCAACACAGGATTTCTATGCGACAACTAAAGATTATCAGAAATTTGTGATGGATAAATTTAACTTTATCACAAAGGAATTTACAAAGTTTGCTGCACAGAATGCTTTATCAAAGAAGCAAAATCTAAAGATTTCTGATCTTGAAGATATTGATAAAGATCTAAAGTCAAAAGGATTGACTTGGAAAGATATAGGAATCGATCCATCCCGTCTAGCTAACTATGGAGACATCAGTGATTCAGATTGGGATACTTATATGAATGAAAAATTCAGTAATGGTGAAGTAAAAGATGACCCTACAGGTTTCTCTAAACTAATAAAACAAATATTAGAAGAAAGAGACCAACAGAATCATCAAAATGAAGCTATTATTGAAGGATTAAATGACCTGAACGCTACAACTGAAGCAAACATGCGAATGAATATGAGTGCACAAGCTATTAGCACTGGAGCATCTGAATCTGATGTTGAAGAAGCGGCAGGATTTAATGCTAGTTCAAAGACTTTCAAACTTTCTAGTCTATATCGTAAAAATAAAGAAAGAAGTGCTAGGTTAGAACAAGAAAAAGAAGAAAGTGAAAAAGCCAAACTAGGTCATCATTCAATGCAAGATGATGATAAAGAGGAAGAAAACGAAGCTAAATTAGGAAACGAAGATATTGACGAAGCGACAAAGAAATCTAAATCTACTGTATTTGATTTAGTAGGAGGATTCTTTAAGAAAGTTTTCGGATCTGTCGGAGGATGGTTTAGCGACGGAACAGTTTGGAAAGCCGCTGGAGTTGGTACTGTAGTAGCTGCACTATTTGGAAAGCAAATTTGCGGATTCTTAGAAAAAGCGTATAGTTTCTTAGAGCCATACCTTAATAAAGCAAAAGAGTATCTTGCTAAAAAAGTTCCGGAATTTTTGCATAATGCTGGACAGTGGTTAAGTGAAAACGGCCCTGTTATTGCTGAAAAGATTACAAGCTTAGTTGTTGACAACATGAGTTATATTGTAGATAATGCAGCAAAAATCATTGGATCCGTTCTTACAACAATAGGAAAGAAAATAGCAAATAAATTTGCCCAGATTACTGGAGCGAAAGAATTGCCATATCCAGAAGTTGCATCAGGATCCGACAAAGCACAAACATTTGAAAGTGAAGAAGCTGCTCAAGTTACAGCAGAAGCACAAGGAAAGAATGCTTACAAGAATCAGATACTGGCAACAAACCAGTATGTTGATGAAGATGGCGATGTAAGATATGTAGAAGATGGTTCTTCTAGTTTAAAGAGTACAGCCGTAAGGGAAGGTATTCAGTTTGCTAGAAGTAAAACTAATCGTAAGATGGCAAAGACTACATTAAAATATGGCGGGAAGACTTTAGGATGGATTTCTGGTATTACCCCAGTTGGAAAGGTTGTAAAAGGAACCGTTAAAGCTGGAATAGGAATTGGTAAAGCTGGTGTCAAAGGCGGAAAAGCTATAATTAATGGTGGTAAAGCTATTTATAATAAATTCGGAAAGAAAACATCTGAGGCTCTTATTGAAGAAGGAACCGAAGAACTTGTTGAGGAAACCGCAAAATATGGTGCAAAAACTGCTGGAAAAGAAGCCACCGAAGCTGTTGCTAAAAACGGAGCAGGCTCTTTAGCAGAGAGAACATCTAAAGCTGTTATTGGTAACACTGCAGAAAATGTAACGAAAAATACAGCAGAAGCAGTTACAAAGAATTCAGCTAAAATTGCTGGTGCCGCTACTGGTTATCTTGATGATGCTGGTAAATGGGTATCTAAGGCAACTCATCAATCTCAGATAGAAAAATCAATTGCAAGAAACGCAAGTAAAACTGCTGGAAAATCAACTGGAGAAGCAGTTGTTAAGAAAGCAGCAGAAGCTACATTAGAGAATGTAGTTGACTCACCTGCAGCAAAGAGTGGACTTAAGAAAGTCATTTCAGATTTCTTTAAGAAAGCCAAAAGCATTGTTAAAGGTGCTGCTGATAAGGTAAAGAAATTTATTAAAGTTGAAAAGTTTACTAAGTTCGTAGATGATATTATCGATACTATTATTAAGAAACTTAGTAAATCAAATAATAAGTTATTCCAAAAAGTTGGCGAAAAAATTGCAAAAAAGACATCTATTGCAGCTGGAAAAACTGCAGCGGATGCAACAGTTATCATAGGTGTTGGCTTTGCTATATTTGATGGTATTAATGGAGCATTAAATGCAGCTTACTTATTTGGAGTTGATGATTCTGATGTAACTGCAGGTATGAGAGCAGTATCTTCTATAATGGAGATTTTACTTGGTACAGCTCCTGGAGCATGGATTGATATTTTACTTGAAGTTTGGAACATGATCACAGGATTCAATGCTAAGCAATGGATGGCTCGTAAGTTATATACAGCTCTTGGTGGAGATGCTGAAAAACTTGATGAATCTATTGCTGAAATGGAAGCTGAAACTGAGAAATATAATAAGATCAATAATACAAACATCAGTGTCAAAGAATACAATGAATTGAAGAATCAAAATAAATCTATTGGAGGACGTATAAAGCAAGGTTGGAGTTGGTTGACTTCATCAAAAGAAGAATATGATAAAAAATACAACTTTGATCAATACGCAGTTACAGATGAAGAACTTGAGAAATACAAAGCATCTAAGAATAAAGCTTCATCTGGATCAGATCTATCATATGGACCTGGTAAAATTTCAAATAAAGCATATCCTCCAATGACACCTTCCAGCAATCCGAGATATGATCTCATGTACGGACCTGGTAGATTAGGACAAAGATATTATGGTCCTAGCAATCAAACTCAAGGAGATCCAAGGTGGGCTGAGTTTGAGTTAGGAAAGTTCCCAGATGGGGGAACGAGTACAATGGCAACTGGAGGTTGTGGTCCTACTGCATTATCAATGGTGGCCGAAGGATTCGGTAAAAATACAACTCCATTAAAAGTTGCTGATTATGCAAAGAAGAGAGGATTTATACAGGATGGCGGCGCTACTTCAGACTTATTCACACAGGGTGCTGCTGATATGGGATTGAACTCAACCTCTATTAATAAATCTTCGTTAAAAGAAAATCTAAGAGCTGGAAATCCGGTAATTGTTTCTGGAAAGAGTAGAGGAAATGGTCCTTATACCGAAGCTGGTCATGTAATCGTTGCTAGTGGCTTAGCTCCAAATGGTGACGCTATTGTAAATGACCCGCTTAGAGGTAAAATGACTGTTAGCACAGGATCCATTGAAAGAGGAATGACACATGGATGGAGTTTCTCAGGAAATGGAGTAAGCTATGGTGACGGAAGGGTGGTTGGATATGGTCCTACTGCTGGAGTAACAGCAGAACTTGGAAAAATGATGACTGCTCAAAAAGGAACATATTTTGAATATCTCGGAAAGAAATACAAGACGGTTTCAGATGGACTTGGAAATGTAACATATCAGGCAGTTAGTAGTGATGCCGAAATCATCGGTTATACAAAATTAGCACTTCCTCCTGTTGGGTTTACTCCAGATAAGTCATTAGCAACAAACTTTACAGGATTACCTTTGGCAGGAGTATCATTAACTACTGCTAATTTACAAAATCAATATGCTAAACCTACAAGTACAACAAAATCATCTGGTACAACTAGTGCTACTACTAATTTTAGCACATGGTGGTTGCCAGGACCCGCTGGACTTAATAGTAATCTGCCTGGATCAGACTTATTTAATAATCTTGAAGATAAAAAGCTTCAAAGCATGAAAGAATCTGCAACAATGGCTCCATCTATGATAAATACTTACTTAGCAGATAGCACATTCTCAACTTTAGATGCGGTTGCACTTAAGGTAAAATCTGGTAAGTATAAATCTGGTGGAGAGTATAGATTAAATCAAGAATCGTTCTATAGAGGAATGAAAGTCGCAGATCTTAAATTAATGGCAATGTACGATTCTACCTTATTAACGAATGATGCATACTCAAAATTCAGATCAGTATACAATTACTTCGTAAAGAGCGAAGATTTTAAGATGAATCGTAGCATTAATGACAATGAAATCAAATCCATTTTCGGAAGATCAACTTTTATACAAAGTCTCGGAGGAAATGGTAGAGTAGAGAATTGGGAGTATAAATATGGACTTCCATTCTATCAAACAGATGACTCAAGATGGGCAGATATTCCATGGAGAGGCGAATCTGTAAAAACTCGTGGTGGAGATTTAGCATCTCTCGGTATGGTTGCATCTGTGTTTGGACCAAATATGCTTTCGCCAGATTATATCAATCAAAATTGGTTGAACATCAATCCTGGTTGGTGGGATTCCACAAATGGTTTGGTAATGGATAAAGTATTCACGGATGGTGGCTTTAATGCAATGAAAGCTTCTCAAGTGGATGGGCAAAGAGTTCAAACAAAGAAACTTGTCAATGTAAATTCTATCTTGAGTGAATTAAGATTAAAGAGACCTGTTGTATTAACTGGTTATCGGTATAAAGGTTCAATCTTTGGAGGGGATTATGACAAATCCAATGCACCTATATCTGGTGCAGATGACTATTCAACAGTAGTAGCTCGTGCAGCAGATGATACACATCTTGCAGTTCTCGATCCATTTACTACATTAGATCAATCAGGTGCTTTTGAAATATCTAGATTGGAAGATAAAGTTGGATCAAGTGGAAAATCTGCCATCATAAATGCTTATTCAATAGCCGGTCCAAATGGTGAAGGAGTTTCCGGAAGAGTTGATATCTCAGAAAAAGAGGGAGGAACCTCAGATTATACAAGTATATCAGATGCAAAGGGAATTGAAAAGGTAGCTGCAATATTTAAAAACTTTGCTGCAGTCGGTTCACATTTCTTGGATATGGTTGTAAGCGAAGATCATTCCTATCGTTCAATTTATGACATTAATCAGATCGAAGGCGATGGTGCAGATGAAGCTGGAGTCGGAACAGCAATCATTACAGATGAGAATGGAAATCAGACTTATGTGTCTCAAGATGAAAATAATAACCAAGCTGCCATATATACGTCAGATGACACGGAAAATCTAGTTACCAGTTCAACTAAACAACCCACTATTGATTCAAATGGAGTTGTAAAAGTAACTCTTCCTACTACACAGGTAACAACGCCACAGGTAGTTGACGGATCTGCAATTACAGTAAATCCTAATGCTACAACAAATTCCGGTTCTTCTACTCATATAAGTAGCAGGGGCGCAAGCCATGGAGGAGGTGGCGGACATAGTTTTGGACCTGGTGGCTATGGCGGAGGTTTTAGAGATTTAGTATTTGGACCTGCAATGCAACAGCATAAAGGATCGAATAACATGACCTCTTCCCCAAATCGTAATATTAAATATATCGTTATGCATTATACCGCTGGAGTAAGTTCAGCTACAGGTGCAGCAAAGAACACTGCTGAATGGTTCGATAATCCTAAAGCAGGTGGAAGTGCTGACTTTATTGTAGACGACGGAAGCATGGTACAATATAATCCTGATCCAAAGAATCAGTATTGTCATGCAGTTGGCGGTGATAAATATTCATCTATAACAACCTCTCTTGGAGGAAGATTATATGGAATTGCTACAAATAGTAACTCCGTATCAATTGAAATGACATCAAATAAAGCTAATAAAGGTTCTCTAAATGCAACCGATTCTGATTGGTCATTTACAGAAAATACTCTTGCTAATGGAGCATCCTTAGCAAATCAATTAATGTCTGAATATGGAATTCCGAAAGATAATGTTATTATGCATCATGAAGTTAATGGTAAATTATGTCCTGCAATGTGGACACAATCAGAAGATAAATTATCTGGATGGAGAGAATTCCAAAATCGATTGAATGGTCAGACAACAGGAATTACTATAGGTGCAGATAGCACAGTCGGAGTTTCAGATGGCTCAACTGCTACTATAGGAAATGAAACATCAGTGAGTACACAAACAAAAGAGTTGTCTTCAAGTGAAAAAATGATGGCATATGTGAATGCTTCCATGGCATCGATGATGGGAGATGACTATGAATCTGCAAAAGCACAATATTTAGATGCTGCAGCAGGTTCTGCTCAGACAACTGGATCGACTAATGCAGATGGAACATATTCTGCAAGCGTTGGTAATTACACATTTGCTCCTGTAGAAACAGGAGATACAAAATCAGTTCCGGAAGGATTCGGTAGTGTAATGTCTTATATGGGATGGCAATGTATCACTTCTCCAAGCTCAATGCAGTATAAGTTAAAGCAGGAGGCAATGGGATTCGATTCTGATGGAATTGGTAAAGTAGGAGATCGTTTTGCAATTGCAGTAAAACCTTATTATGGTTTAACTGGAGATCTCCTTGATGTTAAATATAAGGATGGAACAGTACTGAAAGGTATTGTTGCAGACGTCAAAGGTTCAGAAAATGAGCCAGGAAAGGGTCAATCAAAATACATCAACATGGAATCAAATAAACGGCAACTTCAAATGGGAGTGACCGATAGAGTTCATACAGATGGTTCTGTTGTAGAATGGGTTGTTGACAAATACAACGGAGGATTCCAAGATTATGGTGGTAATAAAACTGTAGCTTCAATTCATCCTGAGTATAAGAAAGATATGGCAAGCATTACTAAAGTAGGAAACTTCTGGGAAAATGCAACTAAAGTAGGTTATGGAATTGGAGATTTATTTGCTAAAGGATTCTATGGAATAGGCTCTATGAAGAACTTGAAAGCAATCGGCTATGGTACTATGGACTGGCTGAGTGTAGTTCAAGATGTTAAAAATCAAATAGCTGCAAACGGTAAAGGGTATTCATATGGAGGAAATGTCGAGACAATTACTTCGAATGGATATACTAGAACATTTAGAACTGATTGTAGCGGATTTGTCTCAATATGTTTATCATGCTATTTAGGAAAGGACATTGGATATTCATCTTCAACATTTAGTGGATCATGTCCGGATATCAGCGGAAGTTTTACAAAGATTTCTTGGCCTGGCTGGGAAGGTTTACAATCTGGTGATATTTTGGTTAATCCATCAAGCCATGCAGAAATTTTTGCTAGAAATGAAGGTGGAAGACATTTAGTATGGAATTGTGGAAGCGATAGTTCATGTAACAGTGCAGCTCCTACAGGAAGTGCTAAGAGTTCATATCAATTAGTATGGAGACCAAATAATCCTGGAAGTGGTGCTAGTGTTGGAATTGCCCAAAATCTCATTACTACAGGAACCAATGGAACTTCAGGAGGAACAGAAGCAACACAACAAACACCTTCAGATCCATTCTCAAAGATGCTTTATAATTTTAAGAATGCGGCTAATAAAGCTATGGTATCTCCTGATGGACAAGAAATTAGTTTTGGACCTGGAACACCTGGTGACTGGTTTACGAGTACCTTAGGTGGTAAAGTTACTTCTGGGTACGGAAAGAGATCAACCCAGTTAGGTAATGAATATCATAGAGGTATGGATATCAGTGCATCAGAAGGACAAAATATTTTATCTCCTATTGATGGAGAAATTGTATCAACAGGAACAGATGTTGCTGGATATGGTAACTATGCTGTTGTAAGAGATAACGATGGTAATAATCATATCTTTGCTCATATGAAAAATCCTGTTGGATATGGAATAGGATCAACAGTTTCTAGAAATGATGTAATCGGTCAGGTTGGATCAACTGGAAATGCAACTGGAGATCACTTACACTATGAAATCAGAAAGAATGGAAACAAATACTCTGCTATAAACCCTATGAGCTTCAAATATGATTCTACAGGAAAGTCACTTAATATTAACACTGTTAATACTGCTCCTAAATCAGATATTGAGCCGATTGGTTCTGGCAACAGAGATGTTTCTACAGAAGCTAAAGAAAAACTTAACATTGCAATTGAAACGATTAATATTGAGGATAAGATGGATACAATGATTGAAGCACTCAAACTGATGGTTGATGGGCTTAACAGACCTACTCCGGCATCAAGTAATACTGTGAACAACACTACTACAAATGTATCATATGGAACAGGATCTGGAAAGACTAGCTCCACTAAGAAATCTTCAAAATCCTCAACAGAAAGTAATGATGTACTTTCATTGTCTCAAATGCATAAGTCAATAGCAACTCGTCGATAAATCATTTAAGAGATAGGGCTCATTGAGCCCTATCTCTTTTTACATCACTAAACTTCCATAAACACGGCTAACAACTTTGTAAAAAATATTTATTGAAAGATGAGGTGAATTATGTGGCAGATATTTATAAAGTAAAAGTTGCTTCATTAAATTCATATAGTAAACATAGTACGAGTGGAAGTAAAATTAATGAATATAAAAAAGGTGCCGAAGTTAAAGTGTATATTAAAGAGCCTGGTGATAATAACAAACAATGGGGGAATATAAAAGAAAAAGGAAATGAATGGCTTTTAATGGAATCACTTGAAAAAACTGGTACGGATGATGGAACCGCTGAAACAGTTACAAACTTTGGAAATACTAAAGAAAATACTGACAAAGCAAAAGATGATACGATATATGGAAATACTGATAGCGCATATAATAAAGTAATGTTGAAGTATATTCGTGCACTCGGATCTCCTCCCAGATTTACAAAAAACGTTGATCCGTGGTATAGTGTATCGAATACAGTTGGAACAGGAAGAGCAATGGCTCAGACATGGTTAAGTGATCCAGCAATACTTTCCATTTGTCCCGGATCTGTTGATTATTTACCAGGATTTGGATTTAAAACAAAGAAAAATCAATTATTTAATCAAATAAAAGGATCAATGAGTGGAGACCTTCTAAAGGCTGCAAAAAAAGATAAAAAGTTGGATGCAAATGGCCAATTATATGCATTTAAATCAGCTTATACTGAATATATGAATGTTGTTAATTTAATGGCCAGAATGGCTGCAGATTTTATGGGAATTGGAGATGTGACAGATATAATATCTGGATCTAAATTAAAGTTAAAAAACTTCGATTACGGATACTATAGTAATCCAAGTAAAGCATCCTCTGGAGGAATATTCTCAGAGACCTTAAATGCTCTTAATACTGCAGTATCAGATGGAGCATATGTTCATTTTTTTGTAAACCATAGTGGAGCAAATGTATCGGAAACCATCTCTACAGATTCTGGTAAGTCATGGTTAGAAGAACAGATTTCATCTGGCTCTGGAATTGACTCTGCGGCAAGAAATATTCAATTTCTATTTGGAAGTGCTATTACTGATGAAGCAAAAAGTGATATTGAAAAGGTTATACAAGAAGCAAACACCGCCAATAGTCTTCTAGGAGGATTTGCAACTATTGCAAATAATTACTTAAAAGGAGGGCGTTTGGTATTTCCAAAAATGATTACCGGTATGGATTACAATAAATCTGCTGTAGTCGAATTATCATTTACATCAGTTTATGGAGATCGTAGATCTATATTTAAATATGTTATTTTACCATGTATCCATTTATTAGCAATGGCTACACCAAAGCAACTTTCATCAAATATGTATACTTATCCATTTTTGTGTAGAATATTCCAAAGAGGCAACGTAAATATGGATCTTGCATATATATCTAGTCTTGATTTCTCAAGAGGTGGCTCTGAAAACACATCTTGGACAGTCGATGGATTGCCTACAGAGGTAGTTGCAAGATTTACAGTGACTCCGTTATACACAAATATGATGGTAACAAGTGCTAAAAATCCATTCTTAGCAATGCAAAATACTGCTCTGATGGAGTATCTAGGAACAATGGTTGGTTTAGATCTGAAATCAAATGTCCTCAGCAGAAAAGTAGAGATTGCAAAGAATCTATTATCAAATAAGGTTCATGATATTCCTACGAACGTTGCCAGAGGAATTACAGATACTAAACTTATAAACGAAATAAGAAAGTTCACAAGTATTGTGAATTAGGAGTGAGAAAATTATGAAAAATAAATCATATTTAAAACAAATCGAAGAATATGATGAGAAATATGGCTCAATACCAATGGATCCAGCAGAAATTTTGACATATCTTGAACAAGAACTTCGATTAACAGATAAAGACTTTAAAAAAATTCAAGAAGCAGATGATTATGTTGCGAGCATTCCATGGAATAATCTAAAAATTATTCTTCCAATTATTCCAAAACCATCTCCAAGACCTAGAATCTCTGGTGTAACTGGAAGATTTTATGTGACTGGAGCTGCTGAGAATAAAAAACTATTTAAGTATTATATCGAAGATATATATCAAATCATTTATACGCAAACGTATTTCTCATTAACCACATATATCCCAACTCCAATTTCTTCTATGAATCGCCATGAGATTTATCGTGCAGAAAAGAAAACTATTTCTGCAATGTCAAATCCAGATTGGGATAATCTTGGGAAAACATATTCAGATATGATTCAACAGATTCTTATATTAAATGATAACATTATCACGAAAGGATCTACAGAAAAATATTATTCTGTAAAACCTAGAGTCGAGATAGATATTAAATATCAATTAGGATACGATTCTAAGTTTAATAAAAGAAGAATGGAATCTACAAAGGCATATAAAGATGCTGTAGAATGTGGTCATGTTATAGAACTTTATACGGAAGGAGATGATTTCTGGTGAAAAATATTCAAGACGTCTACGATGAGGTAGAAAGTATATGTAAAGAAGAATATCAAACCTGTACAGAAGGACAGTATTTTTATGCTGAAGAGACTACTTCTGAGGAAGTAAAGAAGAATATACTTAGTAAAATGAAACCGGAGCATGCAAAAATGAAATTTTTAAATATCGTTGCATGTATTATGGATATTAATGGAAAAGTGTTCATTAATATGCTATAAAATAAAAAACGAATAATGATCATACGGGAAACCCCGTATGATCATTATTTTATGAACTAATTAATTATTTATTTTAATGAAATCTTTGTTCCTTTTCCATCTTTGAGAATAATAGAAACATGTTTATCAATTCCTGCCATCTTAGATTTTTCAAATGTGTCCTTTAAATATCCAAGATATGCATTCGATTCACAAGCATATTCCATATTCATATAGCTGTCTGCAACTGTATAACCTGCTTCATTTACACAATGAACATCAATAACGCTGCTCATTTTATTTGGATCAACTCTTAGCTGAATTTCACTGATTTGAGGATTGCTTGCAAACATACTGCGAATTCGGTTAAATTGAGATAAATCATTTGATTTTTGTCTCTTTGTATTGAAACTTTCTGTTGCAGCAGTTGTCGCTTTCTGATCAATATTTCTCTGATGTAAAATTTCTGAGATGGATTGAATATACTTTGAAGCTTCACTCGCAATAGAAATACAATCCTTATTGTTAGAATCTTCGGTTAACACCGTCTCAACCATTTCAATAGCTGATTTTAATTCAACCATTTTATTTCCAAGAACATTTGAATTCATTTTTGATAAATCAAGAGATGCTGCTTCTGTAACAACTTTTCTTGCAGCGTTACATACTTCATTAGCATCCTTTGAAACAATCTGATTTCCAGTAATTGCCTTGTTAACAAATCCCTGAATCTCTGATTGAGATGGGCAATAAATTCCCATAGTCTTTAAGGTTTCCATAATAGTATAAACGACGATGGAAACCAATGTTGCATATTTCGGTCTATTTTCTACAGGCACTTCACAAACCTCTTCACTAGCAATATGTTGCAAAGATTCCATTGCTGTACTCACAGTTTGTGAGGCATTGTTTTTAAAGAATGACTCAAACGTTACTTTACGGATAATCGGGAAATAATCTTCTCCATTTTTTCCTACTTTTGTAACATTCATCATTTCCATTGCAGTTTCCTGAAGTCTTGAGAATACCGTTATATGATGTCTAGGAGCAAGCTTATCAAGATAAATATCCATTAAAGCATTCATTGCCTCAGATGCTTTTTCATTTTTATTTTCGGTCATATCAATATCTTCAGTTGCAGGTTCTTCCTCATCAGATTTAAGAACCTCTTTCAATTCTTTGTCAAGTTCCTGCTCTTTTTCATATTGATCTTGTTCATCTTTAATAACAGCAATAGTTTTATCTTTAATTACTTTGGATACAGTATCAAGGCTCATTGCATCTACTTTTTTAGAAAAAGATTTATAATCTGATTCAGATAATGCAGCTTTGTCAATTACACCTGGTAACTTTTGATTTTTGTTAGCTGGATTTGTAGGATCTGTTTCCGCATCGGAGTTTCTGCGAGCACACGCCTTTGCAGACTCCATGCAAGCGTCATAGATTTCTCCTAAGAAAACATTTTGTTCTAAGGTCTTACCTTGGAAATCAACAGCATTTTCTACTGCTTTGATACCGCCGATTGATTGCACTACGTCATAGGTATATTTTTGAAGTTCTTTTCTTTCATCGTTTGAAATATTCGAAGCATCAATTGGAAGACCATTGATAAAACATTCAAATACGATCGCATGCAATAACTGAGTTGAAAATTTCTCAGTTAAGCGTGATTGTAAAATTTGTTTATTAATCATCTTATTTTACCACCTTTCTCGTGATTTTATTATCGCATTGTTCCTTTATTTGTCTTCAACGGAATTCAGGAACGTTACATCAATATTTGGAACAGTCTCTCCATTTTCGATGTGAGTTGCAATATTAATGAATTCCGGAATATAATTCGCCAGTAATTCTTCATTCATTTCTGAGGTTGGAATAGGCTCAATTTTTTGGGTGTCTTCTCCAAAATCATTAAACCCATAATACTCTAAAAACCCTAATTCTGAAAATTTCTTTTGAATATTACTGGTTAATGTTAGAATGTAAATACTCTGCTGTCCAGTGCCTCCAGAATTGATTGATTCTACAGCTTCTTTTACATATGCTCTGAATTTTTCTAAAAATGCTGCTTGTGATGTAATTGAAGATAAGTATGCTCCAAATCTGAAAGAACAGTTTACTTGTGATAACGGTTTCCATTCTTTCTTTATACCAGCTTTAAAGAATTTACTCTTTCCGTATGTGTTATAAAACTTCAGATCGAAACCAAAATTATTTTCAAGGTCATAGTACATTTGCTGTAGAGTTTCATAATTCTCAAGTAATGATTGAATCATATATGAAAAGTTTCCTCCATTTTTAAGCCAATTAGCTTTTGCAAGAGGTATCTCTTTGATCGTGATATCAATTTCGTCATCAACATCAGTGTTTTCGTCGTCATCTGCTGGCAAATTTGGCTCATTGAATATTAATGTAGATCTCACATAATCAATGTGTTTTATTAAAGACAGTCCATCTTCAGAATTTTCCATGTAAGTATTTGTTAAAGTATGCATTCTGAAATAATCATACTCACTATATTTATTACTTATATTAGATTCTTCGTTTTTATAAAATATGGAAATTCCTACTCTTAGATTTTTGTAAGGAATCGAAATTTCGTCATTTTCCTCACCATTCATCTCATAAATTCCGTTATTGATTAAGATGGAATTATCCCCATCAATAATGTCATCCGTTGAGATATATCCACATAAAGTGAAAATATTTGTATCTTCAGCGTAATCTTCAATAACCATTGGAATATATAAACCGTTATCGAAAAGGACATCCTCAAAATCTATTGCTGCTCGTATTCTTCCCATGTCAGTGACTTTCTTTGTAGCAATAATGTCACCTTCCACAAAACTGTCGTATACGTTCACATTTAGAGTGTATCCTGGATGGACATAATAATTGTCGTTTACAATCCTAGTTTCAGCTTCATCTTCATCTGTACTAGAATATTCTATTGGTTCGTGATTAATGCAAGAACTTATCGTAATATATTCAATTTCACCATTCTCGTAAACCACATCTGCGATAACAGCCTTTTCATCTGAATCATAATGAATACTTCTAATAAATCCATTTTGTGAAGCACGAATATAGTAATCATGATCTTCTATTGTAGGTTTTCTAACAATTGTGTTCGTGTCTAAATCCGATGTCGGAGAAATCTTTATACTAAATTTATAGAAGTCCTCTCCGTTAATCGCATTTCTTTCAACAGTCAAATTGCTTCCGATAAATTGTACTACAGATCCATCATTCATGTAAGTATATTCCACAGAACGATTTTCTGACATAGAATTGATATAATACCCAACCATATTAGGATTTAAGGTACACATAATCAGAAATGGATTTGCATATATAAAACGATCAACCGAATTGTCAAATTCAGATAAATCGTCCGTTAAAATCAGATCCTCAACTTTTTTACCAGTATAAATAGAAGTACTTCCATCCTCAGGTTTATATTCAAATAAAGTACCAGGTTTAATAATTGCTTTTGAAGTTGTATCATTATATGTGTCAAATTCTGATAAGAGCATGTTTATAGTTAAAGTATTCGTTGGAATCACATTTCCAGCGGTATCCTTTAACAGAATATATGCTCCATAAGTTCGATCAAATGCATCTGATCGCTTCTTTCTGAATACGATTTTATTGTGATTTATGGAGTTTTTGTCAAATAATACTTGTAGATCGTTTGATGTTGTGATTGTATTATTTGTAGCATATGCTGCTTTAATAATACTTTTGTATTCTTCTAAAGATGGTGCATTTGCAGCAAGCTTACAACTTCCATTGGATTTTCCTAAAATAGTCATATTATTATTATATGGGTATTCTTCAGAATCTGTAGAACATGTTAAATCTCCACTGAAAGACGGGAATTCCCCATCTTTTCCAAGTGACGTATACACCTCTAAACGGATTTCAGAATTTAATTCTGGCGTGAAATATACATTTTTTGGAAATGATATTTCAATTTGATTGCTATTCAATAATCTGTAATAACAGAAAGGTGTTTCAACCATTGATTGACCTTCCATCAATTTCTTTAATTGAATAGGTTTTGATTCGCCTGGTTCTTCTATATAGAATACTTCGAAGTTTGCCAAATTTCCTGTGAAATTAAATAGCAAAGTTGCTGTTTCAATATCACTATCTGTATCAACCATTCCAGAAACGGTTTCCCTTTGTGCTTGATATAAAATAACATCAAGAAGAAGATACTTTTTACCATTCTGATTGATTGTACGATTTGCAATATAATAATTATTTGATTTATTTTTGTCAATATCGTTTGATATTGATTTATCATAATGAGCAGTATGAGTCCAAATTCCATTGCTTTCATTTGAAATAATAACGATTGGGTATAATAGTGAAAACGGAATATTTCCTGCAAGAATGCTCATGGTATTATCAATAACACATGAGTATACTCCATCTTTACTATACTGAGAGTTTGCAATAACCTCGTTACGATCCAATAATAAAACTGCTCTTAATTGACCTGGTGTCACTGTTGGTAATCCAATCTGCTGTAATGCAGCCATTTTATAAAATGATTTTGGATTTTGAGCGGATACTGGATAAAATTCTCTTCTTGCAATATTAATTGCATTGTGGGTATCCATTGTTATAACGGATACTGCCTCATTCACATATCCAAAAATACCAGAACGATAGTTGTTGACTTGATCAAAATCAAAGTAATTTGGTGCAATATTTTCAATTAGGTAGGACTGAATTTCAGCAGAACTACCATATACCTTTTGTGTTGCCAAATCAATTCACCGCCTTTCTTAATTTTAATTAAGATGGAGTAAGATTTTTAATCTTTTTCCATCTCAAGAAGTATTTCTTTCCTATTTTACATATAAAAGGTGCTCCTACTAATCCATTTCCTGATCCTAATGAAACTGGAGCACTCTTCACAAATTTTGTTGTATCTTTTGTCATTTTAAGTCTTTCAGAAGATCTAGATTCTCCCATTCCAATTCCGCCTGTTGTACCAGAGCGGTACACTGGAATATATGCCTGCTTTGATGCATTTTTTGTCACATGGGCATTCTTATTAAAATCCACTAAAATATACGGATTTAACGATTCCTGATAGAAATAATCAAACGGAATCGTCACCTTATTATTTGGAGTTCCGCGCAAGTTAAAACTGAAATCGCTATTTGGAACAGATGTTGGAAATGCACCCGTATATTTTGTCCAATATACAATTTCAGTAGCATCTGCTTTACAAGTGATACAATATACACTACAAGCATAATCAATTCGATTATCTCGAATATACTTTACTTTTGGTCCAAATTTATTTCTTGTTACTCCATCAATATAATAGATCCATGTTTGGAATAATTTGTGGATTTGTAATGCATCGTCCTCACGAAATGTGATTTCAAATTGTCCTCCAGTTTGAGACTCTAAAGCATGACTCGCATACGGTAAATTATAATTCGTATATGGCTGAGTCATTTTATAATCCTTTAAAGAATAATCCGGAATATTCAAAGATTCTGTTCTTCCTACGAGATAAGGCATAAAATCATGCTTCCCATGTTCTTCCAAAAGGTTTCCAGATAAATTAGCTAGAATATATGGATATGTTTTCTTCATCATTCGAAATAGCTGATCTTTATCTGGAGAAGAGTTGGGGAGATAACCTGCACGATTATCCCCGTAAGAAACAAGCTTATTTGAGCCATCTTCCAATATATTTAAATCGGGTCTTACAATAAATACATATTGACATAACCCACTCAATTCATGCTCTGGATACACACTATATAATCGGTCAAAGTATGAACCAATATTTTCATTATAGTTTCCAAGTCCAGTATTCATATTCAGGTTATATTTTAATCTCTTATCCATTAAGGAAGTAACACCTGCATCAGCATGAGAAGATGGTGATAACTTTTGTTTCTTCTTTGAATACTTCGTATTTGTAATGTATTTGAAATCATTTTTTCCTTCGGGTTTGGTGTATTTCGGCTTATATTTCCATGACGAAGTCATATGGGAATCCGTCTTAATGGTTGACATAAGTTTACTTGAACTTTTTGATGCCATATCTTTTTCACCAACTTTCCTTGTATATTAATTCTTCTGTTTCAAAATCCTTTTAATCTACACTCATATATTGTTAATGTGTGAAGAAAAGAAACGTGTAGGTGGACGATTTAAATCTCTTTCAAAGCGATTATGAAAGGAGATACGGCCATGGTACAAGATGGATTGAAAAAGCTTGCTGAATGTCTTGGAAAGAACTTCCATAAAGTGTTGGAAGCTGTTATGAAAGCAGATCTTGGCGGGCTTATTAAGCTTGGAATCTTAGTTGGAGTTTCAATTGGAACAATCATTTTGATTTTCAAATTTCTCAGAGACAAGAAAAAAGCGTTCTTTGATGAAGAAGGAAAAGATCCAGTTGATAAAACTCTTGATCTTAACTATCATGACTTACGTCAGCAGGATAAGCTTCATCCGATGATGAAGAAAGTACGTAAGCAGTTAGTAAAAGATCTGAAACCTCGTCGCAAGGGTGGGAAAAGAAAATCCTCTTATAAGAAAGATGTCATAAGACGTTATAGCGACGATGCTAGAGAAAGACAAAAACACGATGATAATCGTGCTAAAAAATATAGAAGTAATCGTTTTGAAACTGATGATGACTATGATCTGGAAGCTGATACAGCAGATGCAAATGCTAGGTTAAAGTATTTCTTAGATCATGAAGATGATTTTAGAGAGGAATATCCGAATGTAGATGATTATGAATCTCTGCACCGGGTATGGACTGATACTAACAATCATTGGTAAAAGTCACATTACATCAGTGCAAGTTGCACAAAAGATGGGACTGAATTTCAGTCCCATCTTTTTAATTTAACATTGTTAATCATTCTTTTTTTGTTTAATATCTCGGAGTTTAACAGGATAATAAGAGAGATCATTGCGAAACAAGTTAAATAAAAAATTTGATAATGAAAGGAAGGTAATGATATAATGGCAGGTATTAATATGATTAATATTGATGCTGGTAAAGTGGATAAGGCGTCTGCTACTGTTGTAAAGCAGTTAAAAAATATCCAAGGATTAGCAAAGTTTGCTAGTCGTAAGAGTATTATGACAATGGCGGCTCCAGCAATGTACAATTATCCGCTTATTATGTCCAGTTCTATACCAACAGATGAAGCAATGTCGTTAGCAAAAGGCTTTCAGATGACATATGCAGCTTCTGTTGCAACCTCTTATTCTTTGAATGGAATCATGGATCGTGAGGAAACCCCTCAGCTTTCTGATTTTGTACAAAAATTCCATCAGAATGACCCTAACCTTTTAACAGCAAATATCCAAGGAGCAGCAAATAAACTTGGAGTTCAGGAGTCATATACTTCTATTCCTGAAGGATCAGAAATTACTGTAGAAAGTGCTACTGTTGTAGAAATTCCAAGCAAACTTGATGCTTTAGCTCTTAGTATGGCTGCAATGGATAATGTTGAAGATGGTTTAGTCATGGAATCTTTGAATGACATGTACAGGCCATACGACAGAACGAGAAAAATCTTAGAAGATAAGATTAGTCAAATTCGTGAAGCGAAATTATCGGGTGCTACTGAAGGAGTGAAGGGCATCTTCGATGCAGATTCCGGAATATTAGCAAAAGTTAATCAAGCAGTTACGGATAAGGAATATGACAGCAACGGAAGAGAAAAAGGAGTTACTGGTATCAATCCTGGATCTACAAAGAGGACAAAGAAAGATCCTAAGACTGGAAAAACTATTGAAATTATTGAAGATAAAAAGTCTCCAGTTATTAGAAACTTCAAGAATGAAGTTGTTCGAAATTCTCAACTTGAGGCTATGGAACCAACTATGGTAAATGTACAAATTGTTGCACATGGTAAATCAGATGCAAATGGTGGAAATGGTCAATCTGTGCATAATATTACACTTTGTGTAAAAGCTGTACCTAGATTGATTGGGTCTAACCTCATGATTGCGTCCATGGTGGAAGCGTGTCAAGAATCTCATGCTATATTTAAATTCCTTAAATGGACAAAGGGTGAGATCAAGACATTGGATTATGTTCTTGGAATTTCTGCTTCAAAGAAAAAGGCATTGGAAAAGAATGCTAAGAATGAAGTAAAATTCTTAGAGCAGCAGAAAAAACGTAAGAGAATTAATAGCGTTGGAAAATTTGTTAAAAATGAGGTTCTTCCAACTACAACTATTGTTATTACTACTTACGAAGCAGCTAAAATTAAAGAAGCTTGTGGTGTAGATCTTCATGACGTGACACAGGCTATTAAATTAATGAATAAATATTATTTACTATCTTTCGGAATTTATGATACTGAGCAGAACACAATGAAAGTCATGTTTGATTGCGATACTGATTGGGGATATACCACAATTGGCTCCCTAGCATCAGCACTCAAGAAAACAAATGATATGTTTAATCAGAATGATGTTCTTCGTATTTTCGGAAGACGATAATGGAGGTGAAATGAAATGAACCTAAATATGCAGTCGGATTTATTTTCTGATGAAGTCGTTATGGAGTCGATGAATGCAATGAGGCTCGCTCAGCCTCCAAAAGAAAGACTTCATTATTTCGATACCGTTATGGAGGGAACTGCAGAGACAAATGCAATTCTTCTTCAAAAACTGTATACTGACATTATTTCAAGATCAAATATTGACTTTGGATCTATCCCGGATTCTAAAGGAAATTTGATTAAGTATAAAGAGTACCCTCTTATTCAGGAAAGTATGGAGAGATTAAATATTTTATTTGAAGGGGTTGCTTCTGAAGAATTAACCTTAATGAATAAATTTCATGATATGATCATTTCCTGTAAGAAGGATTATGAATTTGGATTTAGTTTTGATATTGAAATGATTAAGTTAATTTATAATGTAGCTGTAACTACGTTATATGATTTGATCAATATCTGTATCTTAACATATACGAAGAAAGTTCGCAAAGATGCTGGAATTGAATTTGATTTTGGAAAGATTAAAAAGAAGGATGTTATTGTTCTTAAGAACGCTAAGTCCCTTTTGAAATCGTACCAAACTGGTCAATGGGCAAAGATGATGACAACATTAAGAAAGGATCCTACATTATTTGATACCAGTGCTGCTACAGAAGCATCTCTTTTTGGAGATAAGAGTTTTGGCGAGGCGGTAAAAGCTGGTGTAGATTTTGTAAAGAGCCTTCCGAAAGCAGTTACAATTCCTGCTGCAATTGTCACATCTATTATTATGGTATTTTTTGCAATTAGAGGATTGATCTATGCAACCTTCTGTGCAAGAATTAAGATGAGCGATAATTTAAAAATGCAAAAAGAATTCGTTGAAGCTGCAATTAGACAGGAAAAGGAAGATGGTGAACCAGATGTGATTGTCAAAAAGCATACAAAGCTTGCTGATAGATTACAGAGTCTGGCTAATTTCTTTGAAGTCAAATTGCTTCATGCAAACAGCGAAGCTGTAAAAGAATTAGAAAAATCAAATAAAACGAATTACAAATCATCAGACTTTAAGAATCCATTCGGAGGAGATATTGAGATTTAGAAAGGAGATTTCAGAAATGGCAGATGTATTGCAATTAAAATCTCTTTCTGTACTGGAAGGAGTTGAGCAAAATCTTCGAACATTGAACGAGATTATATCCTTTATCAAAAATCTTGTAACCCCCCAGGATATTGTGGATAAGTCTAGTGATATTATAAAATCTCTGAATGAAATGGATATGAGTTTCTCTATTATATCAACTGATCTAAATCAGTTAAGGGTAATTCATAAAGAGACTCTTGATCAGTATAAGAATCTTCATTCAGAGTTATTATCAAAGATCAATGCAAGAAGAGAAAAACAAATTCAACTAAACTCCAATGTAGAGTTATATAATTCAGAGAGATTGATGAATACTCTTCAATTTTCTAATGATGGAGTTTATGTTTCTATTCAGGAAGAGAGTAAACCTGAAGAGTACTCTATCCTTAATATTATAAACAAAATAGAAAAATCAGAACCACTCGTTTTGGAAAATATCGGGAATTACCTAGAATATCATGAAGGAGTTGGTTCAAATCGATTCGGAAAGATTCCTGTTGTTAAATCTATGATTCTTAGTTTAAAATCATTATTCGATTCAGCTGAATTTATTCAGATTATGTCGTCGAATATTTATACAACAGAATGCAAAGATTATATTTACAAAGTTTCAGGAAAGATTTCTGTTATTGTAAAATGGATGGAATGGGTTAGAGAATACATGAAAGGTGCATTCAGAATGTTTGTTGCGATGAAAGAGAATTATGCAATCTATTCAGATGCAGTGGACAAATTTTCTAATATTGCACTTGAATCATTATTTAATCCAAATTCATACTACGAAGTATTATAATATACAAAGATGAGGATATCCAATTGGATATCCTCATCTGTTTTTATTTGTATTTTGATATAAGATACTTTCTGAAGGTATCATCTTCAATTGAGGTTTTATCAAGGAACTGAGAATCGGATTTAAAATCATACAAATCTTCATCCATTTCCTGCTGATAAATAACAATCTCACTTGAATCCGTAAAGGTATGATAGGTCTGATTTATCATTATCATATTGCTTTGACCAACTAGTCTAATTTGATTATCTGATATTCTGTATCCATCGATAAATATTTTATAAATCATCGGGTCAAATGGAACGTCTAGTATATCTCTAAGATACAAGATATCATCATCAGTTTTCTTTAATCCATCGATTAAGCCATTATATCGAACTACTTCATCGTATGAAATATATTGAATGATAACTTCTCCTGTTGGAATTCCGGGATGAAAATCAATGATAGCATCTTTACAGAATCCTTTAAATGTAATATCATACATACTAGGATTTAATCGTAATCCATTGATATAGATTCTGAATCGGTTCTTATCAGGTTTTCCAACAAATTTCATGTAAAGATAAGTATACTTTCCATCTGTCAAATCTGATTGCTTAATTGTAAATACTCTCTGCTGATAAAAATCAGTAGTTGCAACACCAAGTCCTCTTTTTACGTATTTTAATGAGCTTCCTCCAGCAAGACTGATCTGAACGTCATCGAGATTTACTAATTGATTTGAATCTGGATCTGAAATTTCGTGCTTGATTTTTGTAATCTTAAGAACGATACAGTCATAATTATTAGGCGTTACCAACTCATTATTTTTAGTTGCTAAGACCATTTCAGTGGTTAATTCAGATGTTGTATCAACTTTATCTACTCCAATGTACTCGATATCCGCAATTGATATTTGAGCCTTATACACTAGATCAGATTCTTTTGATAAATATTCTCCAGTTTCAACATCATAAAATACAATGTTTGATAAAGAGACTTTCCTCTTAAAATTAAGAGATTCTAGATTAATAATAGAATCTTGATTTTGGAAGAAGAAATTTTTATTCTCTTGAGGATTATCAACGATTTCAATATCCATCTGAATAGTTTCATGATTCAATGCATTTGAAGAATCAAAATATACAAATAAAGTCGTTCCAAATCTCATCACATAAGTAGGTAGTTTGAATTTACCATCAAAGAATAACCCCACCGGTTTAACCATATAATGGTAATCAAAGAACCTTACGAATCTTTGTGGTTGATCAAAATTAACAAGTAACTCATTTGCGTTATCACAATGATCTTTGTTATCTGTTATTTCACGATCATAGATGTGCGGTTCATTCTCGTAGTTATACATTTTTGTGATGTATTGCTTTCCATAATAATATAACATATGGAAAAACTCATCATAACGAGTTGGATTATCTTGTAACAATCGAATGAGATTATATACTCTCCATGCTCTGTAATCTCCTTTATATTCGGAATTAAAGTAATCGAATGCACCTAACTTTGGATCGATTATTGGATGATAATCTTTAATTTCCTGAGGAAGTGATCCATTAATAAGATTTGCTGCATAAGTGTCTTTGTAGCAATCCATATAATCCTGAATATATGAATCATATGAAGAGACATCCTGCATTGGTTCAATCCACTCGATATATAAATCAAAATACTTACCAGATCCCATGTTTTGTCCAAATACAATAACCCTTTCAGAAGCATCCAAGATAAGATCCTTTGATTTTGTGAAAAGCATGTGTAAATATGCTTCTGTAAGCATCTCAGTAAAATCGTATATATTCGGATATAATAAGTCTGCACTAACCTCCAAAGGGTGAAGTTTTCGTTTTGTAACATTATTATATTCCCATACAATAAGATTCCTTTTTGGGATAGGATTCTTTTTGAATGGAATTTGGAATATAGGATTAATTCCAGCAGTATCTACATAAATACCTGTACCTGAACATTCTGGTTCATTTACAATGAGACAGCGGAGGGTATTTGCTTTCGTATAAATGTAATCCTTAAATTCATCTGATATTAAGAAGTATTCGCCATCTTCATCTTTTTGAAGCGATACGCTAGTAGCATCCATGATATTATATGATTTTCCTGATCCAGATACATATAATGTCCAGCAATTACTTTTATGCGGTTTGCTGTATTTTTTAAAGGTTGGAAGATTATCCAAATATATTTTGTTTCCATTAAATAACGAAACTCTTGGTAATGTCGTGAGATAATAATCCGCTTTTGTTGTAAGCATTACAGTCCACATCATATCGGTTTCAGATGATTCTATAATATCTTCGATGTCATTACTACAAATATCTGATGGAGAATCTGTAGATGTTGGTACAATGAATATGATGCATTTATCTTTGAATATAACTAATTTCACATCATGAATTAAGTGTCCACCAAGAAAGAAATAAAAATTCTTATCAAAGATTCTGCAATCATTCATTATATCAACTGATGATATTACGCTTCCGTAACCATATCGATCAAAAAATCCTTTTTCTGAATAAAATGGGACGATGTTTCTATTAAACTGCAGACTATAAGAATTCAATGGCAGATTGTATAACATATTTAAATCTTGATTGATTTTAACATCAAATATATCCCCATTGATTATTCTATTATTCTGTATCCATTCTTTTCCTTTTAAGATTGGATTATATAGTCTATTTTGGAAAGCAGCCAGTTTGTCTCCAATTAATTCGTCATTATACAAATTATTGAAGAAATAGCTGTCATAATCGTTTTTTATAACCATTTTATTTACCTTCCTTTCTTTTTAATTTCGTTTTATATAGAAGTTCAAATGCTTTTCTATTAATAATTGAACTGATCTTTAAAATACTTTAAGAAAGGAGATAAACAATGAAAATTTATTTCGATACCGAATTTACAGGGTTAAAGAAAGATACAACCTTAGTTAGTATTGGATTAATTACAGAAGATGACGAATCATTCTATGCGGAGCTAACAGATTTTGACAAATCCTATAAAGATGAGTGGTTTGTTAATAACGTGCTAAATAATCTTCTTTTAGATAAGGAGAAAAATGCAAAGAAAAAGACACCTGAGGTTTTTGTCTACAAGACCAAAGAAGAATATTTTATAGCCGATAAGACAGTTAGAGGAACTAAAAATGAAGTTTCCTATGAATTATACCGATGGTTGAAAGATTTTGTATCTATTCAATTAGTAAGCGATGTTTGTCACTATGATATGGTTTTATTTATTGATCTATTTGGTGGAGCATTTGACATGCTGCCATCGATTACACCAGCGTGTCATGATATTAATCAAGACATTGCAGAATTTTGTAAAATTACAGAAAGGGAAGCATTTGAAAAGAATCGTGAGAAGCTTCTTTTGGAAAACGGAATCCAGCTTCCTAAAGGGAAAAAGCATAATTCGCTGTATGATGCAAAAATAATCAAGATGATTGATGAAATGATTCGTCGTAATAAATAGTTGGAAAGTAGGCGATGAATTATGAGTTGTGAAAATGGAGAAATTTTAAATAAAAGAAATTGCCCATTATGTGGTGCATGCGTAATACTTTGTAAGAAAAATATACAAGCGAATCGGTCAATGCACTATATAAATGATCCGGAGATAATAAATTGTCATGGGGTTTGTACTAATTGCGGTACTGAATTTGATGCAAGATTTTATATGGATGATAATCATCCAGTAACAGAAGATAGATCTGTAACAATAGAAGCAAATACTCCTTCTGTTGACATTTTAGGGCAAACTAATTTTAGCAGGTTTAGATAGGTAAACTAAAATAAGAAAGAAAGGTGAAATATAGAATGACAAATTTAACAGGACGAGTTGAACTTGATAAGGACTCAATGGAAGCTCTTAAATCAGAAATCCGTGAAGAAATCATTAATGATATGGCTGAGAACGGATTGCTTCATGAAGAAGTTATAAAATACTTAAAAACATCAGATAGCAGTACATTTTTCAATTTAGTCCATGGAACGATTGACAAATCGATTTCTATAGGAAATGAAAAAGAAGAGAAGAATGAATTCCACTTTGATGACGGTACAAAATTAAAATTATTGAAAACCTTTAGAGAAATAATGACATTAGCTGGTTTTCATTAAATATAAGGAGGTATAAATAAATGATAATCGTAGGATATCAAGGAATAGGAAAAACATCATTATGCACAAAATCTGATTGGGGAATTGATTTAGAGAGTTCAAATTTCTGGATTCCTAAGAAAGATGATCCAAACTCGAAATATAGACACGATGATTGGTATGAAGCATATTGTAACGTTGCAGAAGATCTTTCTCGACAGGGACACAATGTATTCGTTTCTTCACATGAACCTGTAAGAAAAAGATTACAGAAATCTGAAGAGATCGTTGTTGCGATTGCTCCAGCACCAACTACTGAAATGGAAGCGATATGGATCGATATGGATCGATAAATTGAAAGCCAGATATGAACAATCTAATCTTGAGAAAGATATGAAAGCATTAAAGAATGCTGAAGCAAGATATAAGGATAATGTAAAGGAAATCTTTGATGATATTCAGATAAGTGTAATGATTCATGATCCGAATTATAATCTTGCTGATATTTTATTCATTTTAAATGATATTCCATGTACGTTTAAGACTAAGGAGAAGGAATATGTGAAATATGCAGCAGAAAAATTAAGTTCATCTCCACATGCAATTACAGTAGGAGAATGGGAACAGAAAGGATATAATAATCCTGGACCCGGGGAAGACGCGATTCTCCCTAAGTCTGCAGAATCTTTAAATAGACGAATGAAAGAGTTTGCTACATCAAAACGTGATTAACTGCGTAAGATAAAAGGACTGTGGAAACCCACAGTCCTTTTATGCATCAAAATACTTTTAATGTAATATGAATCAACTTTAATTTAAAACTAAGTGTGGCTATATTAATTCTATAGAAAGGAGATGTATTAGATATGAAGTATAATATTATGGCGATTTCTGATTTGCATTGGGGTATTGTGGATCCTCAAGAACAATTGAAATCGCTTGAATTTATTTTTGAATTCATAGATCAATCGTCTAAAGAAAATAATGGGATTGATCTTTTAGTAATAGCTGGAGATTATTTTGATAGTAAACTTCCATTGAATAGTCAGGAAGCAATTATCGCAATTCAATGGTTTCATCGATTATATAACACATGCTTTGAGCATGGAATATGTTTGAGGATGTTTCAGGGAACTATGGACCACGATAACGATCAATTAGATGTGTTCGAACCAATGACCAGGAATGAAGACCCAGTATTTAAATATTTCTTCCGTATATTTAAAAATACTACTGTAGAGGAAACTCTCCCAGATTTACTATGTTGCTACTGTCCAGATGAAACAATTCAAACAGACGAATATGAAGAAAGATATTTCAATGAAATTATGCAATTAAAGGATATCGGATTCTTCCATGGTTCATTTGATGTCGTTTATGGGGAGCTTTTAGCTAGAAATCCAGAAATGATGAAGAAGAATAATGTTATTTATAGATATAACCTATGGAATACTCAGATAAAAGGACCTATGATATCAGGTCATTGGCATGATGGAAAGCAATATGATGAACTTTACTATTGTGGAAGTCCTTTCCGTTGGAAGTTTAACGAGGATGAAGAAAAAGGATTTCTATTTATTAGATATGATACAGAGGACAGTTCTTATTTTGTAAAGAAAATTGTTAATCCATTATGTGCTGAGTACCTTACATACGAAGTTTATTCCAATCTCTATGAGACAAAAGAAGATTATGTATCAATTGTCAATGATGTGAGAATCATTTTAGAGAAATTGGATGAGTCATCATTAAATAATAAGCTTCGTATTCTGTTTTATATTGTAGATGATAAGACAGAAAATGATGTATTCTTATCAGCTCTTAGACAAGAAGTGATTAACCATAAGAATTGTAAAATCACCGTGAAAAATAAACTGAAAGATAAGAAAAAGAAAGAAAAAATAAAAGAACGTCAGGAAGAGGATGAAAAATACAGTTTTATTTTTCACAATGATAAAGGACCATCAGAAATAATTCATACGTTCATTCTATCTGAATCAGATAATGAGATAGATGTTCCGATTGATTATATTACTGATAAAATTAAGAAATATATGTAAAGGAGTGATGTATGTGATACTCGATAAAGATAGTAGGGTGAAAACCAAAATATTAAATGCAATTGTCGAGGATCCCGAAATTGTATTGCTCTTAAAAGAGAAGTACGTGGATGAAGAAATATGGAAATTCTGTATAGAAAGGGATCCAACCTTATTTCATAAGATGAAACATCCATCGGAATCAATATGCATGTTTGCATGTAGTGTGGATGGATCGAATTTAAAGCATATTAAAAATAAATTTAAGCATATTCTTATCACAGATGTAATGTGTTTTACAGCAGTTAAGAGTAATCCAAAGGCAATCTTATATGTACCAAAAGCAATGATTAATGAAGAGTTAAAAGAGATGGCATTTGATGGAGATCCATCTCTCATGGCGTTTTTCGATACAGTTCGACCAGAATATGTAGCAAGATTATTAGTGGAAAAGCCATATGCGGTTAGATACGTGACAAATTTAAATGAAGATATTATTTGCGAAGCAATTAAAGAATCTCCAAGTATTTGTCCATATCTAAATCATATGACACCGAGAATGTTGGAAGTATTATATCAGTATCATCCAGCATTTTATAATCTATACAAGAATAATGTCGATGCAATAAATGAATGATTGGAGGGAATCGAATGCCTAAAATGATTAAAAAACGGAAGAGCAGAGATGACCAGTCGATAAAAATTGTATTCGATGTTGATATGGTTGAAGCTCTTATTAAATATGTGAGATGTGAAAATGTTTCACAACCACAAATTTCTGCAGTATATAGATTGATAAGCTTGTTGGACTTTAGTCAATATGCGTATAATCAAGATTTGTTAGATAGATTGAAATTATTAAAAGTGGTTTGCCAAGCAATTTGTGAGTCGCACATCAGAGATGACTCTGTGTTATTTACGTATATCAGAGAACATCTGGATGGAGCAGATGATATTATCAATAATCTGAATTTTGAGAAAAATCAATTGATAGATTCGGAATGCAACCAGATGAATACTTTCATTAATGAAAGATTGCAGTTTGTATATATTTATCAAGTAAAAGATGAAATCATTAATGAATTATCTAGTTTTGATAATATTGGATTTACATCTTACTTTGATGCAGTTCATATATTGAAAGAGAAATTGTCAAATTTAATGGTGAAACTGCAAAATATATCAGCACCAGATGAATTGATACGTTCATTCAATTTCTCTGGAGAAGACTATATTAGTTTATTGGAGAGAGTTGTAGCAAAAGCAAAAAAGCCAACTACAGTTCTTCAAACTGGTATTCGTCAGTTAAACGCAATTTTATCTCCAGGATTTCAATCTGGAAGATTATATACGTTCTTGGGCGGTACCGGGCGATTTAAATCTGGTACTCTGTGGAATATAACTGATCAGATTCGTCAGTTCAATCCACAAATTATTCCTGTCGAGAATGGAATGAGAAAAGTACTTTTATTCGTTACTATGGAAAATACAATCTATGAGACAATCTTACGATTGTTTGATATGTATAATCCTGGAGTAAAAGATATTAAAGAAATGGAAGTAGAGGAAGTTGCTCAGATATTAAGAGAGCAAGGTCATTTCGAATTTACGGCTGACACCGGTATCGATATAGAGATGAGGTATTATTCTGATTTGGAAATTGCAACATCTCATTTATATACATTGATACAAGAATTAGCAGATCAAGGTAAGCAAGTAATTGCATTAATCCTTGATTATATTCTTAAGATTAATTCCGCAAAAGATCATTATGGAGATGAAAGACTTCGTATAAGTTATGCGGGTAGAGAACTAAAGGCGCTGGCTCAATACTTTGATATTCCGGTCATTACTGCAATGCAGATCAATCGTGAAGGAAATAGTATTCTTGAGGCATCTATGCAAGAAAACAAAGAAGATATTGGTCGTTTTATTGGATCAAGCTTCGTAGGTCAATGTTGGGATTTGATTCAGGAATCAGACTTTGTATGCTTCGTTAATCTCGAGATGCAAAGGTCAACAGGAAAGTGGTTCTTATCTTTCAAGAGAACAAAAATTCGTGGTAAGAAAGATCCTATGGCAGTTGATTACTTCAACCATCCATTTGTTAATAATAATGGTATTCGACTTGAACCTGATGTCGATAAGCCAGAATCGCTTTCAGTCATTTCGTTGGCATCTGATTTAGTATCTATTGATGATTCGAAACCTGATAATTCTGCAAGAATTAGACCAAAGGTTGGAAGTTCTAATACTCACCAACAAATAAATAAAGATATCATTACTGATATAGGTATAGAAGGCCTGATTAAGGCAGCGTAAACGCTAAACCCCAGTACGATATCGTACTGGGGTTTTTTGATCTGAAATTAAAATAATAAAGAAAGGAAGGTATACCGCATGAAGAAGGCTCGTTATAGAGTAGCTGGTTATAAACATCCAGCAGATAACGCTCGTGTGATTAATGGCATCTTACTTGAAAGCGAAGATGATAGCGATGCTCCTGAGATAATGGTTTCTGTAAATGAAGCATTATCAATGCATGCGAAAGGCATGATCGATACAGTGCCAGATGATGAAAAGTATAAAAACTAAATATTGAAAAACAGGAAGAATGGATACTAGGTTAACCTAGTATCCATTCTCTTTATGATCAGTCTTCTGATTCCTCGATATCATCGTCATCATCACTATCATTGATATCTGTTGTATTTGCAGTCCCATCAATCTCAGCATTGTTGTTATCTATAAATGGTTCTTCTGATGCAATAATTGTATCAACCACATCAGGCAAAGACCCATCATAAATAAGAATCGATCGCTGAGTAAATTCGATTGCTGAATACATATTATTCAGATCGAGTATCAGGAACCAGAATTCGACTGTCCCGTATAGATCGTAAGACAATGCCCATGGATTACACATATATTTTGCATATTCATTAGCATTGAATGTCTTCTCTTGGATGAGATCCTCAAGATCACCTTTGTATTTTTGAACGAAGGATTCCCCAAGTAAAATTGTTTTTGTTACTCCACTTGAGTCAGCTGGGGATTCGGCTGACTCTTTTAGGTGTAACGTATCGAAAGATATACTTAGATCTCGGTAATCATCAACATATTCAATGATAGATGATTCACCTGTTGCTGTTTCAGCCATTTATACCACCAACTTTCTTTATTTATCACGTTTTTTGCTTTCTAGCCGCTTTGTTTCATCATAGAGTTGTTGTATAGCGGCAACGCTAAAATCCTTTGAATTTGAATAACCATTTAATTTCATGTTCTTTGCAGTTTTTGTCCAATTTCCTTGAAGTGATGAAGTTGTAGTTTCTGTATTAGTTACAACCAATTGGTCAACACTGTGATTTGTTATATCAATTCTTACTTTTGTACCATGTTTTATATTTCGACCATCAAGACCTTCTGCAACAGGAACAGTAATATAATTTACGCTTCTAACTTGAGAAGAGATCCGTGGTCTACATTTTGAATCATTTATAATACAGCCCTTATTCAAAGGGACCATTTTTGAAATTGGTTTGGCAAAGGGAATTAATGGAAGCACTTTTCCCATCCATACTTTGATTTTGGATTGCGTTCCGGTTCCACATGCCTTTCCATATTCGGTTGTCCCTAAAGACCATTTTTCTGTACTAGACATAATAGTGAACCTCCTATTAAACTTATTAATAGGAGGTTCGATTGTATTTATAATTACTAGGAGGTGACACATATTGTCCATTGAACTAACAGATGAACAAAAAGACTTAAAACGTCGAATTATTCACTGGTATCATAATTTTCCGTCTGGAAAACCTTATTTTTATTATTCTGGAGCTGCTGGTACTGGAAAGACAACAGTAATAAAGACAATTATTGATGAATTGGGATTAAAAAGAGATGAATATATAGCATGTGCATATGTTGGGAAAGCAGTTTTAGTTTTACTAAGGAATAATTTACCAGCAACGACAATTCACTCATTCATATATGTACCAAGAACAGATTCTTATTTTGAAATAGAACTAGATGAATGGGGAAATCCTCATAAAGTGAAAAAGACAAAATCTGGATTTGTATTAAAGGATCATATTCCAAAGAGTATTAAACTTATCTTTCTTGATGAGTGTGCGATGGTAAATGATAAGATGCGGGAAGATTTACAATCGTTTGGAGTGCCAATCGTTATGGCAGGAGATCAAAATCAGCTTCCTCCAGTATTTGGTTCATCTTCTATTTTAGATTCTCCAGATTATGTTCTTCATCAAATTATGAGACAAGAAGAAGGAAATCCTATTGTATATCTATCTCAATGTATTTTGAATGGGACTCCTGTTCAATATGGAGATTATGGTAAATCGAGTGTTATACAAAGTATTGATATTACAAATAGATTATTAACAGATTATGATATGATTCTTTGTCCGAGAAATGCAACTAGAGAGGATTTGAATGATCGCATTCGATATGAAGTTCTAGGATATAAAGATAGAGTGCCAGTTGTTGGAGATAAAGTAATTTGCAGACACAATAATTGGGATGAATCTTTAGATGGAATATATCTGACAAATGGATTGGTTGGGTATTTAACAGATGTAAATTATTGTAGTTTACATCGAGATGTTGTTTATGTAGATTTTCAGCCAGATTTTATGAAAGAATCTTTTAAGAAACTTTCTCTTGATTTTGCTTATATGAGAGCTGATTGGAAAGAAAGAAAAGATTATGGCTGGACATTTGGAAGTCAATTAGAATTCTTCGAATATGCGTATGCGATTACAGTTCATCTTGCTCAGGGTTCTGAATATCAGAGAGTATTATTTTTGGATGAGGAGTTTGGTAACCCTGAAAAGACAAAACGATTAAGATATACAGCAATTACACGAGCAAGAGATTTTGTTGTATGGGTAAAACCAGAAGATAAAAGAAGAACTACCTTTTATTATAATGGATCACAATTTCAAATACCATCGTAAATTTCATATAATAAAACGGTATATTATTTTCATAGAAGAAAGGAAAACGCCTTATGCAATCCCAACCGATGGGAGAGCGTTTTTAGGAGAGAACCGCCTGTGGCACTGTCACAAGGGAAAACAGAGGAAGATAGGGAGAGTCCCTATAGTGATCCTTTTTCAACCGGAATCGAGAATGGAAAGCATTCGAGAAGCTGAGCACAAACATCGTCAATAAAAGGCGGTGCCTATAAATCCTGATGCTTATGCGACTCATTTGTGAGTATATCTTGATATCCGGTTCTTTTTTTGTTTAATTCATGACGGATTACTCTACAATATGATAAAAAATAATATCAAGGAGGTAATGATATATGGATATTAGCGTTGTAACACAATACATTAGACCAGAATTAATGGTAGCGGTTGTTATTCTTTATTGTATTGGAATGGCTTTGAAGAAGAGTTCTTACATTAGAGACAATTTGATTCCCATTATCCTTGGTCTTGTAAGTATTTCAATCTGTGCAATCTATGTGTTATCAGTGTCAGAGAAGCCTGGAAATTACCAGGAAGTACTAGCACTGATTTTCAATATCATTGTACAAGGAATCTGTTGTGCAGCGGCAGCAGTCTATTTCAATCAGATCGGTAAACAAACAAAGAAAATGATTTCCGAAGATTCGAAGGAGGAATAGGTATGGCATTAGCTATTACCAAACCGGTCCCATGTCCTTATTGTGGGAAAGAGATGGATAATTTCAGTATCAACAATACAACTCATAAAATTGATTTTCGTTGTAAATGTGGAAAAATCGTTTCATTATCAGAGGACGATTATAAGACAATTCTAAGAAAAATATCAAAAAGTGTAAACTAAGTATGAAAAGTGGCAGAGAAAAACTCTGCCACTTTTATTATCGACAACATTACAATAAAACCATAAGTCGTTCATTTATTAGAAAGGAGGATCATTATGGATTATACAACAATTTTTACTTGTATTATGACTTCCATTACAACATTATCTGTTGCATTTCTTGGATATTTTCAGTCTAAGAAAGCAAAAGAGAATGAAGAATACAAAAAACTTCGTGAGCAACTTGAAGAAGAACGAAATAAGAAAGCTCAGGAAAAAGAAGAAAAAGAGGAAGCGAGATTACAGGAACTTGAAAGAATCGTACAGTCTCTAAATGATGATGTTAGTGAACTTACTGATTGTGTAGAACAGTTGACTAAATGTCAAATCAAAGAGATGTACGAACAATTGGAGCACTTGCATACGTTTCAAACAGATAATTTTTCTTACATGCAAAGCCTATCTAATGTGGTAACAACGATTGGTGAATCTTTGCATGATAGTGGAACAATTGATGTGAAATCGAAGGAAAAAATAACGAAATCTATCGAAAGTCATAGAAAGACAGAGCAAGAGATCCACAAGAAGTTGTATAATATCGTTTGCTAAAAGGAGGATAATTCATGTGGACAAATAGAGCAGTACAAAAAATGATTGATGTTTATGGAGAGAGGATTAACTCTATTTCTCTTAACAATGGGAAATATATCCTAGTTGGATATGAATCTGGTATTCAGTTGAGTGACATTTCTCTTGAAACAATTGAGGGAGTTGACTGTATAAAGATTCATCACAAACAACAATCCGGTGGAACTGTGCTAGAATGGGATGATTTTGTAACAACAGAGTTTATTGAAGGCATTGATGTGATGTCTGAGAAGCACAAAGATTACAGATTAGATCCATTTACATTAAAATAATTTTAAGCACATATTATTTTTCTGGATACATGAAGTGAAAATTACGATTGCGGAGTATTATGAGCACGTGAATAAAAATTAATGTACTCAAGAACTACTCCGTAATCGGATTTTTCCGTGTTTCTGCGCAGAGAAAACATATAATAAATTAAGGAGGTAACGTTACCATGGCAACACGTCAGAATACCGGTAAACGGTCAAAAATGTTGCACACGATCTATAAGGATTGGAAGACAAATGTTGAAAAGAATCAATGTGATTGTGTGCATACAAGAAAAGGAGAACTGGAGATCAGACCTTCTGAGAAAAAGAGAGATGGATTACTCTTATATGTGTGCCGTCTATGCGAAAAGGATCTTTGTCTGAATAAGATCGAGGAATCAGATTTGGATCAGGCAATCGCAATTATTGACAGAGCAATTGACACAATTAAGATGCATCTTGATCTCGACAAAGCTAAAGACGCAGCAATTGCAGAAAGAATGGCTGAGTGTCAGTTCAGAATCAGAAACCAGGTTAAGAAAGCGTATATGGCTACATTAAGCAACGCTCGTAAAGGAAAGGGTAATGGCCGTAATGAGGATAAAGATTCCGCTTGGGCTAAGCCTGTTGTAAACAATCGTTATTAAAATTCCTGGCAGAAAAATAAAGAGAGAAAGGCATGTGGAGAGGTAATTCCACATGCCTTCTTTATTTTTTATTTAAGAAAGGAGAAAAATATGGATAATGATCCTGTAGAAAAGAGTTCATCTAAAATACACATCGGTGTAATTGGAGGAGAACCTAGAAATCATGAAACAATAAGAGAGTTCCTTGATAAAGCTCTTGATAAAATAAAAGAAACTTCTAATAATGAAAAAATCGCAATGAATTCAACCAGTTATAACTGGTTGATTAATAATTATAATGAGAAGATCGATAGGGGGATGATATATATTACAGATACTCTTCCGGATTTTAAATGTGTTATTGTTAAGGAAGTAGAACCCCCATCATCCCAATTTGATGGGGACACTTTATGTGAAGTTTTATGTAATTCAAAGTCTCATCATTTGATATATGAAGAGACTACGAGCAGTCATAGTAGATATACTAAGAAAAAGTATAGATATAAGAAGAAACAGAAAAGAAGGAGGAAATAATATTATGATTCACATTTATCATCATTTTGATGCGGATGGATATGGTGCTGCAGCAATCATTAGTGCTATGTATATTGTAAACCGATGTGGAATTTTTGCATTTAGAAACGAGGTTGTAAAATTTCATTCTTGCAGACATGATTATCCTTTGGATTTAGAATCATTTGACCCTAAGAATGACACCATGTATATTGTAGATTATTCGTTTAGTCGAGAGGATGATCAGAAAGCCTTAGCTGAAATGTTAAAAAATAATCCAGATATGAAATTCATCTGGATTGACCATCATAAGACATCCAAGGTGATTATCGCTAATGATCCAATTTTCGAAGAAGCTTTGAAAAAAGACGGATACGTTGTGATTCCTGAAAAACGAGATGATGGTACGATTCATTTAAATTATTCTGGAGCGATGTTAGCATATTTTTATGTGATTAATCGACTTCATATGATTTACAATAAAAAGAAAAATAAACCCCTCGGGGTTCCTGAATTCATAAATCATGATGAAGATTACCTCGAAAATCTTTATGACAAGGCTCCGGAATGGATACGATTAATTTCAGATCATGACACTTTTAGACACGAAATTCCTTTATCAAGCGAATTTGTAAAGGGAGCAACTGAAGAAGGATTTCGAAATGCGTTTTTAAATATTGGAAATAATAATAGCTTCATTAGTATTTTTTACATGACGATTGTTAGACCGATCATGTCGAAGGATCATTCTCGCAATTCTGTGTTTGATATGATTATGAAAAATCGAACAACGCATTTATGTGAGGTTGGATCAAATCTTTTAAAATGGGAAGATGGAAGAAATGCTAGGCTTGTTAAATCAAACGCATTTGAAGCCAGACTTCATGTCAATATACGTCCAGAATTTATCGACCCAAATAATGAACTTGAACTGGAAACGGATGAATATGGAATGGTTAATAGAGAGGCATTGCTTCTTTGCTATAATGGTCATGGTAATTCAAGAACATTTCTTGAGAATTTTGAGAAATACGACGCGGTTGTTGTATTTAGTTTTAATGGAAGCACTTTCTCGTATTCGATATTTTCAAAAGATGATGGATTCCAATGCAGTGTTGCAGGATTATATTTTGGAAAACTTTATGGTATTACGGGAGGAGGCCATGATCACGCAGCAGGCTGGAGTGCAAACGAAATTACATTCCGTAGTAACTGTGAATATTACGCAACTGAAACTACATATACATGTGAGGAGGGCGGAGAATGGCCGGAATTGTGGAAACAAAAGTCAGACGAAAAAGAATCAGAAATTCAATAGTGAATCATAAGAAGGAAATCGAAACTTTGATTTATACTATATGTGCATTAGTTATCCTTTGGATATTTGTGTCGTTTATCGAGGTGAATATGCACAATATGACTGATCATATATATTCCAAGTGGAATTTCTTTACATTGCTTATTGAAATATATAACAAAATTGGACGGTGATTTCATATGCAAACAGAGAATACTATTAAGGAGATTTTCTTCGTAATATCTATTTTGATGACGCTCATATATTGGATTATAATTATTATAAAACGCCATGTTAAGCCGAATAAAATCTTTGCACCCTGCATTGTTTTAATATATTTATTGCTATATGTATTTGCAACAAATATATTTTTTGTTCCTTGCATTGGAGTAAATATTTTCTATTGGTTAATCGCAGGTGGCATGATCTATGATGAGCTTACTCAAAGTACTGAATCGTAACTAATAGTTAAAAGAAGCATGACGGTTTTTGTCATGCTTCTTTTTTTGTAAATTTATGCAGAGATATATTATTACTGCGTAGGATGGCTCTGACATGTTTAATAAAATACAATTAAAGAACATTCAGATAGACATAGCATTTACTTTGCTAATGTCTGTACCAATAAAATTGAAAGGAGACAATGATAATGACGAACGAAACTATCAAAGATGATGTGTATGTTGAAATTGATAACGAGTTCGAGCAAATCAGAACATCCCTTGGAATGTACATTTCCAAATTAGGTACTGAGGGAGCATTGCACCTTGTCAAAGAAATAACTAATAATGAATTCGACGAAGCAGTAAATCCAATGGCACTTAATACTGAATTCACAGTTATTTTTGATGAGATCGAGCAATCATATTCAACGATTGATAAGTCAAGAGGAATTCCATTTGACAAAATGGTTGGTGTATGTATGAAGAAGCATACGTCAACAAAATTTACTCGTGACGATGAAAAGATGAAAGATCAAGCCGGAAGAAACGGTGTTGGTTTAGTGGTAACAGCAGCCTGCTCTACATACTTTTCTATGACATCTTATCGTGGAAATGAATCAAAAACGATTGAGATTATTGATGGAGAGTTGAAAGAGCATAAACCAGTAAAGTTAAAGAAGGAGCAGCATGGATTAGCAGTAAAATTCATTCCTTCAGAAAAATACCTTAAAGGTGAAGTAAATATGCAATCTCATCAGATAGAGGACTATCTAAGAAAAATGTCTTATATCATGAGAAATGACATTAAGATTGATTACTATGAGTTTGCAAAGGACATGAACAAAAAAGATTATGAGAAAGGAACGCCATCCTCTCATATTAAATACAAAAGACAAGGCTTATCAGAGAATGTAAAATATTTGAGTCAAAATCTAGAGTTTACTCCAGTTGAAATTGCATCCATTACAGAAGATTTTGATTTGGAAGTGGCATTCTCATATGACAAGACTATCGATGAAACGATTGTCAATAGTTATTGTAACTACATTAATACAACAGAAGGTGGATATCATGAAACTGTAGCACAAAGAGCAATTTGCGACTTTTTCTGTAGAGAGGCAAAGAAACTAGATCCAAATGCAAAATACGAAGTAACATTTGAGGATTGTAAAAAGGGTCTTATTTATTGTGTGAATTGTCGTCATAAAGATCCAGCATTCGAAGGTCAGCACAAATCAAGAGTTTCAAATGAAGATGTTCTTAAAGAAGGAAAGAAAGGACTTACAAATGAACTTTATAAGTATTTTAATGCGAATAATGCTCTTCTTAGAAGAATCATTGCTTATCTTAGAACTATCTCAAAAGTAAGAATGGAAGCTCATAAAATAAAAGGTGTAACTACAAAGAAGCAGACTACATTTATTGATGATAGTGTCATTCCAATGTATTATCCATTAGCAAATCGCAATTATAGTGGATATAAGGAATTGATTATCGCAGAGGGAGATTCTGCTGCAGTTGCAATTGATTCTGCCCGTAATAGTATGCACCAAGCCGTATTTGGTGTTATGGGTGTGGTATCAAATGTTCACGGCATGACAGTTGTACAGGTAATGACAAAATGTAAAGTTTTCGCAAATCTTGTAGAAGTTCTTGGTTGCGGAATCGGAAAAGATTTTGATATTACAAAACTGAAATATGATAAGATTATTATTGAAGCAGATGCCGATACGGATGGATCTAATATCACATCACTTGTGCTTCTATTCTTTGTACTATTCTTACCAGAATTGATTTTGCAGGGAAAGGTTTATAAGTCACTTCCTCCTCTTCTCGTATTAAATGAGAAGAGTGTGAGGAGATGGTATAAAGGATCCGTTTATCTGTACTCAAGAGAGGATTACTATGACGTGATTAACAAGATCATCTCTAGCAACAGTGAAATTGCAATTAAGCCAGACATGCATTCCAAGAACGTAATTCCTCTTGGAACTAAAAATTACATGAAATGGCTGAAGATGAATGCTGAGTATACAACTGAGTTGAATCGATTACAAGCGAGAGCGGCATCTAATCCACTTATCATTGAATTTGTATGCTATGCAAAACTTGTATGTGGAACTGACAAAGATGAATGTCGATTCAAAGATATGATTGAAGAGAAGTTTCCTGAGATCGATTATGATATTGCAACTCAGACACTGAGAGGATCTTTTCATGGGGAATCAATTACTTTGATTGCAGACGGAATTTTCTGGAAAGCGGCTAGAAAATTCATGAGAATCCTTGCTGAAAATGAGTCGATATTCATTTTGGTAAAGAATAAGAATGACAGTACCGATCGGTATAATGAGTATACGATCGGAGAATTTCTGTATGAAATGGAAAATACCTATACTATTAAAATACAGCAGAGATATAAAGGTATTGGTGAAATGGATGCAGAAGTCATATTTGCAACAACGTTAAATCCTAAGATTCGTAGATTGATTCGATTTAATATGGATAATGCAAAAGAGACGATTGAAATCTTCAATTTGCTTCATGCAAAAACAGCAGAGATGAGGCAGCAGAGAAGAGATCTTTTGGATAATTCAGAGATCAATTATATGGATCTGGATAATTAGGAGGTGTAATAATGGCAAAGAAACAGAAAATCTCAAAGGAAGAAAAAGACCTCCTATGGGGAGGAGTAACAGAAAAAGACTTTGAGAATGAGGCAGAAAATGTTTATGATAAGGATATTGGAGAGTATGACAAAAGATCCATGACATACTTTAGTCAAAACGTTAATCTTATGCGTCATCTTCCAAGGCTTGCAGATTCATTAAAACCGGTAGAACGACGTGGGCTATATACGTTATATGAGGATAAGGCATTTCCCGGAACACGATCAAAAAAGAGCAGTGTGATCGTCGGCGATACAATGACATACCATCCTCATGGCGATGGATCTATTTATGGAACTTTAGTTGGAATGGCTCAACCGTTTACGAATCCAGTTCCAATGGTTCAGGGTACAGGAAACTTTGGTAATGACATTCATCCAAACGGAAATGCAGCTATGCGTTATACAGAAATGACAATGAGCAATTATGCTCAGGATTGTTTCTTCTCAGATTATGATGATGATTGTATTGAAAAGATTTTTAATACGTCAAGAGATGAGGATGAACCATTAGCATTACCATGCAAGTATCCGAATATTTTAGTAAATGGTGGATTTGGAATTGCAACTGGAAATGCTTTCTGTGTTCCAACCTATTCCATTCCAGATATTGTAAAATTAACAAAGAAATTGTTAAGAAATCCGGATTATGATGATATTTACATTATGCCGGATTCTCCTACAGGATGTGATATCGTTGACAACGGTTCTCTTAGAGAAATTTGTGATACCGGAACGGGTGTCTTAAAGATGAGATCAACCATTACAATAGAAGAAAATCCAAAAAGACCAAATGTATGGATTCTTAGGGTTCATAATCTACCATGGATGGTTAGTATTGATTCAATTACAGATGCCTTGACGAAGTATACAAAAGACGGAGTTCTTCCAATCAAGGATATTGAAGATCATAGTTATACAATTAAGGTCAAGAGTCCGAATGGAGGAATGACAACCCGTAAACAAGTGCAATATGATATCATTGTAAATAAAGCACATGATCCAAATCAAATCAAAATGAAGCTTTACAAATTAACTCAATTGGAAAAATCGATCTCGGTTAACTTTAAAGTTGTAACGGATGCATTGGCAATTGATCGATTGAATATGAGAGATTTGGTTTTAACATGGATCGATATTCGTAGAGAGTATCTTCGTCGATTGGTGAATAAAAAGATTTCAAAAATCACTGCAAGGATTTCATTAATGGAGATCATGATTGTCCTAACATCTAAGGATAACTTAGAAAAGACTTTGAAGATTATCAAAAATAACAATGAAGAAGATGCAGTGGAAGCTCTTATGAAGAATAAGCAGGTGAAGATAAATTCTTATCAGGCCGAAAAAATTGTAGATTCCAAACTCAGAGCATTTACAAAAGATGCAAATGCAAAATACAAGAAAGAATTGGAAAAGCTTGAAAAGGACTTGAAGAAATATCTTGACATGACGAAATCTTCAAAGAAAATTGATGATATCATTGAAGAACAGTTGGAAGATCTGATGAAATACCACATCGGAAGAAGAAGTAATATCGTAGCAGAGAGCTCTTCTGTGAAAATTCCAAATACGGATCACTATATGGTGGTTACAAAGCTTGGTATGATTAAGAAGCTTCCATACAAGCCTGAAATGATGGTTAAGAAAAAGACCCCTGCACTTGGAGCATTTAAGAACCAAGATTATCCATTAAAGGGATTGGTTATTAACAACCACGATTCTCTTATGATGTTCGATAACTTTGGAAGATATTCCTGTGTTCCAGTACATGAGATCGAAAATACTGAACCGTCTCAATTAGGCTCCAGGGTATATGACGTGTCGAAGTTAAATGGAGAAATTGTAGAAACATTCCAGTTCTTTGCAAAGGATCTTCAGACATTTGTGAAAGAGACAATGAATGCGACCATTAGTATTGTGACTTTGACAAAGAATGGATATCTGAAGAAAACTCCAATTGAGGAATTTACAAAGATTAGAAATCAGATGAATGTAAGAGCAATGAAGATTCGTCAGGATGATGAATTAATTGCCGGAAAGATTATTATTGAGAAGAAAGGCAAAGGATCTAATATGCTTATTTATACTGAAAAGGGAATCTTCTCTTATATTCATTCCGACAATATTGCAGTACAATCAAAGGACGCATCAGGATTACTATCCATCAAGCTTGATCCGGATGATTTCTGTAAGGGAATCTGTATTATTGGAGACAATGACACAAATTTGTTAGTTGTGACAGAAAAAGGTAATTTAAAGCAGTGTGAATTAGGATATCTTGGAGAACCTGGTAAGAGAAAAATCTCATCATACCTGGCAACTTTGGATCCAACTGACAAAATTAATTTTGTGGATGCAATCGAAGATGATGTCGTTGTAACAGTTTGTACAAGAACCACATATCAACAGTTTCATTCTAATGATATTCCTGTTAAAACGAGGAAAGCAAAATGTGTAAAGATGGTTCCTGTTCCGGTTGGAAATAATATTATTTCTGTTACAGTCGACAGAGCATCGTCAGATTCCAAGCCACATGTATAAAATCGTAAGATAAGTCCATTCTACTCCCATATTGTTCAAGTAGAACCAAGAAGGGAGGAAAGGATAATGACGAAGAAAATTATTCTAAATGGACAAGAAGTTGAAATTGATGACATGTGCGTTGAGCTTGTTACACTACTTAACGCACATGGATTTACCACGCAATTTTCATGTCAAGGTCATAATGAATACGAAGGGTTTTCAATCATATTTGATCGGTCAGTGACTGATGGAATGATATATGAATTAGCGAGAGCGTATGAAATGACTAATAATTACCTAGATGAGGATAGTTATCCAATGTATCCGTTTAGTAAATGGGTGCGTTATAACAAATTAATCGAGGATGATGGAAGTTGCTCCGGTTATTTCTTAATGGAGAATTGGCAACTTACTATAGAGACCGATTGGATTCGAGGATCAGACTCCAGAAGAGCTGAATTGGTGAAAGACCTGACTAATCATATTAAAGAAGCTTTGAATAATCTTAAATTAATAAAATTACCCTAAGGGACAAATGGAGGTGTTAAATAACCATGATAGATAGAGATGAAGAATTAGAAGATGTTTCTGGAGAAGAGATAGGAAATGTAGAAGATCAAACCTACCTGGTTGAAGTCTAACACCTCCATAAACAAAAGAAGAAAGAATGCACACTTTTCTTGGGTGCATTCTTTTTTTGAGTTCTACATTGGAGAATCAACAACTATCTAATGAAACCTTTAAGAAAGGAGGATGTTCATTTATGATATTTAATGGACGAATTTTCTCTAAAGAAGAAACAAAAGCTCAGAAAATGGAGAGAGCGACTGAAGCAAGTGCTAATAGTATTAATCATCAGATGAAAGAAGAGTATACTCTTCGTGATAAATACTATCCTTATGTAGAGAGTTTTCTCCCAAAAACAGAGCATCTTTTATTACGTCATATTGCAAAATATGAAGATAAGTATAGTTCAATTTTAAATTCACCGTATCCTCTAAAGGGCAATGTGTTTGGAACAGACGGGTTTAATGAGAGAGGTGAAGATTATGAAATCGTGTTTAAATGTCTCAATATCAACAGAGAGGAATTAAAAAGAGATATTAAAAAAGTTCCTCTTCCTGGAGATTTGAAAGAAAAAGCTGCATTTGTACCTTTTAGTGTATGCTTATTCTTTATTATCCGATATTATGTTATAACGAGGCAACCAGAAAAAGCAAAAATTATATTTGGGTATTATGGCTATTCCATTTATTGGAAGAGATTTAATACTTCATTTAAAAAGTTCCCTCCAATTGAAAGAGTCATGATGTATACGATCAATGAAATGTCATATCGAAATCTGATTAAGAAGCTTGGATCTGTAAAAGCCCTTTTAGTATATATTGTGGAGCATATCTTCACATATTATCATGAAGGTTTAATTCAAGCTTGTGATGAAGATATTAGATATATCCTTGATCAGGTTCAATCGGATATTGGAAGTAAAGTGAATAGTATTGCAAGTGCGTATTATAAGAACTGGGAAAAAGATGAAGGAATTATGATAAGTGATACAATGCTAGATAATGAGGGAACTCAAAGAAAAGATACATCTATAACTGCTACGGTAGAAGCATATGCTCAGAGATTTACTAGCAAATTCTTTGCGGAATCGATTAATATCAATCGTGTAAAAGCTGCTGCCGCAATGACTAGTGAAGCAAGCGCAAAAGAACTTGAACATACAATGGATTATATTTTAAATAATGCAACTCCTTCTCAAGTTCATGAATTTTATTCTGCAATTTTTTTGTATTATCTGTCATTAAATGATCCAAAAGCGACAGAAGATAGTATTCAATCATTGAAGTTTGTTGCATTAATGAGAGATGTGATTAAGAAGGGTAATTCAACCAATAAAAATGTTATGACAATCATCAAGTATGCGAACGAATGGTTGGAGCATGGTTCTAACACTTTCCGTTTAACTTCCAGAGAAGGAACAAAAACAAACTATAGAAAAGCTGTTTATAATTACTTCATTTTAACAGTAACAAATCGATAGAAAGGAGAAATATGAATGACAATAGCAGTAGAATCTTATTATAATTTTGCTTATAATAATTATGATATTGCTGAGGAATCTTTATCACTTAGTAAAATCTTTGTAGCAATTGAAAATGGATTTCGTGATCTGATTGCAATGTTTAAGAAACTGATACAGAAGATCATGGGACTGAAGAAATGTAGATTACCAATTAAATTCTCAATTAAAACCAATGAATATAAATTTCTTAAGGTTATTCTTAGATGCAAAAAACAAACTTGATTTGGATAACAAGGATGTCTCTTCGACCGATTCGGAATTAAAGAAACTACAAAATTCTGATCCGTATATCAAGTTAATGGAAGCTAAAAAAGAAGACTTTGATGAAAAAACTTACGAAGATGTGAATATGAAAGAGCTTGTTGGATATATGAATAAAGCTACTGATAATATTACGTCTGCTAAGAATGGATTGTCAAAGGATATAAGAAATCCCGATACCTCAGATGGTACAATCAAGGTATATCAGTTAATGATTCATATTGCAAATATTCATTTGAAGGTTATGACTAGAGTGTTTAGTTTTGGAAAAATCGCAACTAAGACTGAAGAAATACCATTAGATGAGCCTATTGAAGCAGACACTCAGAAAGATTCAGAGTCTGAAAAGAATATAGAAAAAGATTGGGTAAAAGACTTTAAGACCCCGAAAGTTCCAAAACCTGTTCAAATCGCCAAAGATCATGGATATAATTTAGAATACCTCGGAGGTTGTAAGGTTGGGGAAACTAAAGTTAAACTCATTCCTATAGGAATGAGCGAAGAGGAAGCTTTAAATAAAAATAAAGTCATCTTTAATAAACAAGGTGAATCTGTAAAAGATCTCTTTAAAAGATTACATTGGATATAGAGAGGAGGTTTATAAATGGCTTCTATAAAAGAAAAACGAAAATATGTAATGGATTATGTTTGTCAAATGTATGATGACTTAGATCCATCCGGAACTAATTCAAAAAGATTTCGTGAAGAATGGAATAAGCTATCAGATCAAGAATTTTCTAAAAAAATGGAGAAATGGTTAAATGATGATTCTATTAAAGGGTTTTATCTTGAGATTGTGGAGTTTGAACGAGACTTATCTCTTGAAAACGTGTTTAAATGTGCAGAACGCATGAATGTTCCATTATTTGAGCATGTTGCATGCCCACATATTAATGGAAGTACTGAAAATGCAATTGTTACTCCGGAACCTGTTCCTGTTGGATATATCCATGCAAAACGTATGCAACAAACATTGCTGAAGAAGAATTCCGGATCAATTAGCATTGATGAATTTAACCCTAAAACAGGTCAGGTATCTGGTGACGATAAAAATGCAGTTAACTCTAACGTAGAAACATATTCCATGGTTGCAACTGGTGCAAAAGAAGCTCTTAGGGAATTAATGGGGCCTAGAGCTGATAATCGTACTGCAAAAACAGAGATGCTAAATGCTATTAATCGTGATGGATACGTGTCTCTAAATGAATTATCAAATAGACAAGAAGATAAAGTTTCCCTTAATAGTTTGGATGTCTATTTCACTATGCAGGGATTAAGAACAAATTTAGTATATCCACCAGAAGTTATCCCAAATGGGGATATGAAATAAAATGATATATTATTCTAGTGGAGTGAAGAAACTCGTTAACCAATTTTATTAAAAATAATTTAAGGAGGAAATACAATGTCAAAAAATGTAAACGAAACTCCAGAGATGATTGAAGCTGAGGGAACGGAAGTGGGGATGGATGCTACCGAACCTACTGCTGAGGAGATCTTAGAGGCATCTTATGGAGGAAAGAAGACGGTTGCTAGAATGAAGGAAAACGTTCGCTTAAAGGCATTCGTTATCGGTGTTGGAAACGCCGGAAATCAGGTTGTTGCTCATTGCTATCGTGAAGGAATGACTGTGTGGGCAATCAATTCAAGTGAAAGAGACATGGACGACTTGCTGATGGATGATACAATTCCGTGTTTCGTAGTAGGCCATGAAGGAAGAGGATCCGGAAAGAACATTAAGAAGGGTGTTGCTTTATGGAAGGAGAATGGCCGTACATTATTCCAGAGTCCTGAGTTTATGCAGAGATGCCAGGATTCTGATATCATTGTTGTTACATCATCAACTGGTGGTGGAACTGGTCCTTCAGTGTCTCCTGAGATATGTAGAGTTCTGAAGAGGATGTTCGATAAGAAGATCATTATTTATCATGGAATTACTCCTAAAAATAGTGATTCTAACATGGCATTCAGTAATACAACATATTGCTTGAACGAGATCAAGAAATTGGAGATTCCTTACCTCTTAACAGATTTGGATCGCTTCGCAAATCTTCCAAATGACAAGGCGTTTCAGATGGCAGATGCACATGTTGCAAAATGTTTGAAGGCAATTACCGGATTATATCTCAAGATGTCATCTTCACAGATGATTGATGAGAATGACTTAAAATCTATTATTCAGGAGCCTGGCTACATGGCAGCATATTTTGTTGAGAACATTACTTCTGGTACTTTAGAGAAGAAATCAATGCAGGCAATGCTTATTGATCAGATTAAGAAGGGTCCTGCTGTAATGATCCAGAAGGATGGAATTTCAATGCAAATGGGATCTATTATTAACTGCCCTGATGATCTGGATGAGGTTACGAGAACCGGAGATTATTCAGAGATCTTCGAGTTCTTAGGTCACAGACCTAAGAACGGCATTTACGAAAACTATGGAGTGTCAAATGGCACATCCGGAGAATTTGTTGTGATCCTCTCTGGTATGACATATCCTATCAATCGGTTGGAGGAATACACTAATACAATCAAAGAACAGGATGAGTGGTTAAAGAAGCAGAAGGAGATCGACACAACTGCTGATGCTGCACTTGTACAAAGCATGGTAAACAATGCTGACACTAAGTTAGAAGCGGATACCAAAGCAAGTGAGAGCGAAATTAAAGCGGCTCTCGATGAGTTCTTTTAATTTCTAAACATAATTGTATTCAACACAAAGCGGAATGGATTTACCATTCCGCTTATTTTTTATTCAGAAAAATGACAAGAGAGGAAGATGATTATGACGAGATGATTGGATATTTAAGCGAATGTGGGACATTAAATGACCTTTTAAAAACCGATTGCTACAAAGAAAAGAGATTAAGCCAGTTTGTTCCAAATACTGTAAGAAAATTCTTTTCTAAAAGATCAGTTTTTGTCGAAGCGCCTGAAGAAAATATGGAGGATGATGAAGAATGAATGACCTTATTAAAGATTTATATCCAGTTAAAGATTTATATCCAGATTCTGATGAATTTCGGCAAGGAATTCAAATGAAATATTGCTTTACAAAATCAATGAGAGATATTGTAAGTAATGATCCAGAGTCATATAAGTATTATATGGTAGATGATATCCCATTATCTGAAGCTTCCAATGAAGCAATTAGAGATAAAATCAAATCTTTCCTTGATGTATTGACAATTGGAAATATGGCTAAGTATTCCAAATGTGACGTGTATGAATACTTCTATAGCGGAGATTTCAGTATTGAAAGTCAACTTAAATTTTTATGGAACCTTCGCGGGGAAATGGGAATAGAGCAGTGGTTTCAGATCAAGAGATTATTTGAGAACGCCGGTTTTGATATATTATTAATACATGCAGATTTTTTATGGAGTGTATGCTCAAATAAGTTTGATGCTTCATGGATGTGTAATATGAATGATGAATTAACATGGATTGATATTCTAACATCGGTGATACTTAATAGTCAAGTGTATAATGAACTAATTTCAGATGATCTCGTTGCTGATAAAAATGCCGCGAACGTATTCTTTAATTTAAAATATATTACGATAAATAAATTAGAGCTGCAATCAAATATTCGTAATGCATTATATCGTGGAGGATATCACGCTTTATCTGATTTAATAAAAGCTGAACCATCGAAGTTGCTGAAAACTAGGTGTATTGGAATAAAATCTTTAGAAACGATACATGAAGCGCTTGATAACTATTTAACAGAAAAACTTTGATACTACAAAAACTGAACTGAGATCGAAACTAGGATTATATGATCAATAATTTATTTCGATATATTATTTCACTAGGAGGTGAATAATATGATAACATCTGCTGAAGAGATGACTCGACTTGAAAAGATTTTTCTACTGGATAGATTTGGTCAGTATACAGAGGAGAGTCTTTTCGAAGCAGACGATGACACATTAAATGAGGTGAGTCAAGAAATGATAAATAATTTTCTAGAGTCGGATTTATTAACAGAAATAATGGAATCAGAATCCATGGATCTGGAAGATGATCTTAATCTTGGAGAAATTTTGAATAACTGGGCTCATCAAAATGGTGAATTAATAGAATAAAGGAGGTAAAAATCTCATGTTTGATTATGAGAGAACGCTAGATGTTTTAAGAGATTTTAAGCATCTCAGTACGAAAAAGAGGAGAAAGGTAATGCTATCACTCTTCTATGATGAAGACTTTATTAGATGGCTCTTTGTCCCTGAGAAATGTGCAAACTTAACAGAAATGGTAAGTGACATTTATGCAGAATTCACTAGAAATGAGACGATGCAGGCAATGATTGATGCGATCGATTATGAAGGAGAAAGAGAATTTGATCGGTCACATGCAACATTTCTTACAACAGTTGCAAATATCGCGATTCAAACTAACAACGATATGTTGAAAGAGATTGAAATCGGAAGAAAAGCCGGAGATTATACTCGAAAAGAGTCTAGTAGATTAGTGGAACAGATCGATGATATCAATGACACAATTGCAAGACTTCTTAAGAGAGCAAGAAGAATTGTGAAACGTGAAGCTGCCGAAATTGCCAGAGAATCAAGACTCCCGAAGTATATTACAATGGCAGCATTAACTTCTGTTCCAAATCCGAAGTATGTGGATAAGTTTAAGATTGGGTATTATTTGAATAATCTATTTAATACAATCTACTCGGATGTTGAAGAGAATGGCCAGTTCGATCGTGGAGTGAAATGGTCAGTATTTTTCAGAGAGATCTTCGGTAAGAACAATGTTGTTGAAGCAGCAACATTTGTATTACTGGAAGGTGTCCATCGTATTGACAAGTACGAGAATTCTCGCGATGTGAGAGAATGCTGGGATAGCTTAACAACGTTTGCTCTGAAAGAGTTAAATGATGCCCCGGATCAGATTAGAAATCAGATGATCGAATTATACATTAAGAGAATTGACAAGATGTTTTCATCTAAGTCATATGATCTTCGTGTGAATTTGTTGAAAATTGATGATTTCTCATTCCCTAAACTTGTTGATACAATCGATAAGTATGCGGATAAGATAACCGCAATTGTTAGCAGGGGAAAATAACAATAAAATTAACTGAATGATAATGAGGGATAGGAATTTATTCCTATCCCTCATTGATTTCGTTTATACCAAATAATTCTTTTTTTGTTTTTATAGTCGTAAGTGTTATATTTTTATAATAAGATATAAACTTTATCTTAAAGATTTTACGGAATCTAATAATAACATATATTGAAGGAGGGCTAGAGCCTTATGATCAAATTAATCAATGAGTCTCTTTTCAGACAAAAAACAGAATCACGTGAGAAAAGAGACGGAGAGGGAAAATATTTTCTCACCACATTTAAGTCCGCAGTAAAGACTCCTAATCCAAATTTAAAAGGAGGCTTGTCGGCAAGAAACATCGTTTCAGTTATGCACACGGAGGAAGGTAATTTCAATCAGCAAAATACAAAGGTTGATGCTTTTCTTGGAAAAGGTTCTAACACTATGTTACGTTTGTCACAGGGGGATAATCAGTATGATACAACTGTGTATCTTCTTGCTATTCCATATAGTGGAATCATGGTACCTATTCCGGAAGCTAAGGAACTTCGTATCTACCGTGGAGTAACCGTGCGAGCAGCAAAGAGAACAATTGAGTTTCAGGATAAGAAATACAACAAGATTGCGTTTCTAGTTCTTGTAATCAATCCAAATGTTTTCAACGAGAAGAGTAAGTATTACAAAGATCATCTTGACTTTTCTGTAGAGACATTTAACCTGGAGGATACCGGTGATGGTGATGAGAAGAAGACGGTTAAGACAACTGTTACTGTAACATTCTACCCGGACAAGGATCCAGAATATGCTTCTGAGTCACAGGAAGTTGAGGCAATTGATCCTGATATGTATAAAGGTCAAAAAGTATTCCCGTTATACACCATTACTCCGGATGACAAGAAGGAATCAAAGGATAAAGGTGAATCGGAAAAGCCGGTTAAGACTAAGAAGTCAGATGCAGAATCCAAGAAGGACGATGAAGGCAACGACAATTCGACTGTTGAGGACACTTCAGATGAGAAAAAAGATTCTTCCATTGGGACTCCTGTAATTCCTAAGAATAAAACTCTTGATGATATGCTCGAGGAAGCCAGAAAGGCAGAGAAGGAAAATCGTCGTGCTTACGACAACAGGATGAATGGGAAGAAAAAGAAAAAGCGTAAAAGACGCTAATTATTAAATAAGAGGCAAGTTAGTCCCGTGAGTATTTCATAACTCACGGGACTAATATTTTTTTAGGGTAATATATATTGATAATATATGGAAGGTAAGTCGATCTTTATTAGATTAAGTGACTATATAAAAAATGCCAAACCAAAATATAACCTAAAATAAAGGAGGAAGACATTATGAGCATGATGGCTGAACTTGACGCTGGAGATAAAAGAGGTCTCTTTGCATCAAATGACACTTTTGTTAATTATTCTACAGGTATATTACCATTAGATTATGCAAATGGGTTTTGGTTAACTGTAGATACTGGAGATGGATATAGAAGGGTTCCTATCACAGGTATTATCGGAGGAACTTTCGTATCAGTCATAGGACCAACAGGATCAGGAAAATCAACATTTGCTGATCAGATGGGTTATTCTATCATTAAGCCATTTGAAGATGGAATGTTATTTCACATCGATTGCGAGTTAACAAACTTAAAAGAAAGAATGGTTCAAATCACCGGAACTGACCCAAGAGATGATAGACTTCGTTTAAAGAAAGATCACATCTACATAGAGGATGTGCAGGAAATGTTTAATAAGATCTGTATGGTAAAAGAGCAGGGTGGGAATCTATATAAATACGAGGTAGAGGATAGAACTTTTGATGGAAAGAAGTTCCTATCTTATGTACCAACAGTGTTTGTTATTGATTCCTTACCATCTTTTAATAGTAAGGATAATAGAACAGATGAAGATCTTGGAACGAATATGGATGCTGCGAGAGCCGCTAAAGATATCACAAGATTCTTCACAAACTGTTTAGGTAGAATGATGAAATATAACATTACTGTTGTTACTATTAATCACATCGTGCCTAAGGTAGTTATTGATCCATATAATCAACCGCCAAAAGGTCTTATGATGTTGAAACCATCCGAACAGGTAAATCGTGGTTTTGCTGCACAATATTATTCACAGAATTATTTCCGTATAGATGCAATTAAATCAAATATGTACAAGCCAGAAGATGTCGGCTTTCAGGGATTTAAAGCTTCCATTCAGATTGCTAAAACAAAAACTGCATTTATTGGAAGTACTGTGGACACATGCTTCAATGGAGAAATCGGATTCGATCCAGTATTTACTATGTTCGAATACGCAAAGTCAATCGGTTTGATTGAAGGAAGAAATCCGTTCTTATATTTACATGGATTATCCGAATTTAAGTTCAGTAGAAAGGATTTTCGAAATAAGTTCCTAGGTGAACGAGTATTTAGAGAAGCATTTATGGCAACTATTACTCCATATTTAGAGGCTATGTTAGGTTCTAAAGAACTTAGTGCTCAGGATAAGGTACGTTATGGAGACTTTATTAAAGCAAATGAAGCACAAATGCAGGCTGATGATATTGCAGAATTTGATCCGGAAGGAGCAAAATCAGAAGTAAAGAAAGAAGTTGCCTGATTTAAACTATATCAATAAAATATAAGAGACCGATAGTATTATCGGTCTCTTATTTCATATGAAAAGAGGTGCTCATAATGGAAGTAGGACTTAATCCAGTGGTAAAAGATATCACTTTTGGAGAAATTAGGCATTTAGCCGCTAGAACCTCCGTTATTGTAATTATGTTGTCAAGTATTGGGGATGTCTTTGAATCATATATCAATATGGATCATGTTCCAGATTCTTTTAATTCGTTAAAAGTTATTGGGTTTGGAGAAACAAATTGCGTTCATGTTGATGGATATGATTGCGTATTTAATGCGTTAGAATTTTATCTTGATGATAAATAGAAAAAAGAGGATTTAATAATGGATACTATTAAAATGAACCTGGAAATTCAATGTACAGATAACAGCAGAGTTTCTGTAGAGAAATTGTATGGGTATGTTCTGAGAGCAATCGCAGGAGTTGTTGCGAATAATGATGGTATTGTAACAAAAATGAATGTTGAAATTCCAAAGTTGAACGAAAACTAGTGGACTTAATAATTATTAAAATAAGAAAGGATTTTGATCTACACAAATAAATAAATTGGGTAAATTATAATTATTATTTTGAAAGGAGTGTTGATTACATGCCAATTGTACAAAAAGGTGAGTATATCAGAATGGATGAAATGTTTGAAGGTCAGACATATAAAATGTCGGCAAATACATTATTGACCTGGCCATCAGATATTGATTCAAGTAGATTGTATATGAACTCGTCTGAAACCAGACAGAGTTTGACAATCATCGATCCAGATGTTCCAAGATTATCTACTGGATGGGAGAATCCCCTTGGAAGATTAAATAAGAACAGGTCTTTCAAACAGTTAGAAGGAACTTGGGAAGTAATGGATATCATTAGAAAGTTTCATAATGGAGACATTTATACCCTGGTGCTGTATAATGCTGAAACAAACACCTGGGATATGATCGAAAAGCAAATTGCTGAAAATTTGACAGAAAAATTTGGATTCTTTTATAATACTTCTATGATAGATAGTTTATCTGTCGGAGATGTTGTGACTGATCCAATATTATACAAATCTACTGCATATGATGACCATATGAATTATCGATATGGTAAGAATGCAAAGGTTTATTATTCTACATCAACGGACACACTCGAAGATGCTGTTAAGATACGTAAAGGATGGGCAAATGGAGTAAAATCTGTTGAGGTTGATAGTGTGATCGTTCCTGTTAATAATAACCATTATCCATTAAATCTTTATGGAAATGATAAGGAATATAAAGTATGTCCTGATTTTGGAGAGCCAATACGTGACAGTTTAGTTATTGCATTTAGGCCGGTAAACAATGATCATGTGTTAGAGGAGTTTCAAAATGATGCACTTCGCACACTAAATCCGACTACAGATAATGATTTCTATACCTCAGAAGCGGAAGAAAGCTATATCTATGATATTAATATCTATTATAATGGAAAGGAAGAGTTTCCAGATACATCATTCTTTCATCAGTTAAAAGGATACTATGATGAGTGTTGTGAGTATGCAGACCGAATGATGGAGTGGGCTACGAATATCAAAGAATCTGGAGACAAATACACTGATAATATTCCATTCTTTAAAGACAAATATCAGCATTGGAATGATCCTGATTGGGGATGGTGTGGAAAAGAGAAAAATAAACAATTCGGTTATATGACCATAGAGTTCAAAGTAAAATCTATCCTTGGTTTAGTTCCTGGATCAAAAGTTGCAGGAAGATATGGAGACAAGGGAGTTATTGCAACAATTGCGGATGAGAATTCTGCAGAGAACATGCTTCCTGAGGGAACGATGGACTCTATCTTAGATATGCTTGGGAGACCAATCAATGATGAAGAGAGAGCAAAGCTTGCATCTCAAATCGAAATTGTTCCTGATGCAGAGATGCCTTATACGGATAAGTTCCCTGTAGATATCATTCTGAATGCAAGTGGAGCCATTAGACGACTAAATCCAGGACAGATTGATGAAGTTGATATCAACTTCCAAGGAGAAGCAATTCGTGAAAGAGTCTGCGAATTAGAAACTATGGAAGAAAAAGAAAATCTTATATTTGAATTCTTAGGAATGTTAAATGAAGATGAATGCAATTTCTTCTATGAGATGTATCAATCCTTTGATCAGAAGATTAAAGTAAATAATCATACGATTGTATTATCTAATCAGAAAGAGAAAGAAAGATTCATTAAGAATGTAGAAGAACATGGATTTTATATTCGTAAGGAACACGATTCTCCTATAAGATATGAGACGATCAAAAAGATTTATCAAAGATTTGATTTTATCAAACCACTTCCATTATATATTGATATATTTGGCACAAAACATCGAAGAATTATTAAAGATGGTATTGTTGCAGATAAATACATGATGATTTTGAAGCATAATAGTAACAAAAACTTCTCTGCTAGAAGTACATTCCGGGTTAACAGAGCAAATCTTCCCGTAAAAGATACAACTAAAAGAGATAACCGTTCTCAATATTCAAAATCGCCAGTTCGTATCGGTGAAGCATATAATCTGTTCTCATCTATTTCAGGTAGATTACTGGCAGAATGGAATATTTTTATGAGATCTTCTACTTTAGGAAGAAAATCGTTACAACGAATCATAGAAACAGACGGAAATCCATTGGAAATTAAACGTCTGAAGGTTCAAGATAACTATACAAATACCAATGCTGATATATTTGCAGCTAAATTAAAAGCGATTGGTTTGAAAGTAAACTATGTGCGTGAAGGAGAGTTTGATAATGCAATCATAGAGGATGTAGTAATGCCACTTCAAATTGGAAAATATACAATTTATGATACACCTCTTAGAAAGCAGATGTATAATAAGCTCTTTGCTAAATTTATCAGTATGATGGAGAATATCACTTTCATTGAAAGCTATATTGGAGAGAAAGAAGACTATGTATGGAATCAGGTATTTAATCTTCCTGAAATTAAAGAACTGGATGTTCCTGATGATGTGAAGAAGATGCTGGTTGACACTACAAAGAGAAAGGGTGTTCCGGTAGAAGAACCTACAAAACAAAAAGTAGAAACAGAATAAATCAACAAATCACCCGAGATTACACATATTCTCGGGTGATTATTTTGTGAAAGGAGGAAACTATGATTATTTTTTATGACGATTGTGTTCATGGGTTAATGAGGTATCTCGATAAATACTATCCAAGAAAAGAAAAAGTATATCTACGTATTTTAGAAGGATACGACTGCATTGAAACCCCAAATGGAGAAATGGGATTTGCCGTATTCGATACTGATTCAAATTGTATTTATGTACCAGGAGAAGTTCCGGAAGAAGCGAAAGATATGGCTGCTGCCGTATTAATCACTTCCGTTGCTCATGAATATATGCATTTTATGCAGAAGTGCGATGGAAAACCGTATGATGAAGGCGAAGCTAATGATTTTTCTTGTAAAATTATGAACGATATTCTTAATATACAAAATGAAGGGATTGAAGTATAACATGAAAAGACTACCATTATCAGATATCATGAATATTGTCAATACTACAGGAAGTCGTTTTGGATTTCGAGTTATGTTTGGAAGTTATCAGGGGATATCTAAAACTAGAACCATTATGATGTCTATTCCATCAAAAGTATTGAATGATCGTGGAGATCTTATAGATGGAAAAGAAATGCTTGATAAATTTGTAGAAAATTTACGGAAACTTTTTGATTTTGACCATCAAAATTGTGCTTTTAAAATTAAAGAAATTCGAAATGAAACATATCAGCAGGAACCGATTATCAAATATGAACCATATAAATACTCGGATTATATTAATTATATTAATCCGTCGCAGGTTTAGAAAGAAGAATTAGAAATTTTACAAAATGGAGGGCTTATTGAATGATAAATTTATGTATTCTTTTATCAATGATTTTTCTTCATATTAAAGATGATTATAATCAGGGAATCATCGCAGATTTAAAATGTAAAGATTGGTGGAAAAAGAACGAACCCGATAAAAAGTATAGATATGATTATATTATAGTGCTTTTATTACACGGCTTTTCATGGAGCTTTGTAATTCACTTGCCGATCATAATGTACTATTACTTTATAGGGATACTTCCTTCTATCAATCCAATCATATTCTTATTAGTATTAATGGGAAATGCAATAATCCACGGATTAGTTGATCATATGAAGGCGAATGCTAGAATCATGAATCTTACTATAGATCAAGTGATTCATATTTGCCAAATATATATCTTGTGGTATTATTACATGATATATAAAATATAAAAAGGAGGATTTTGTAACATGACAAAAATCAAAGCAAACGGAAGGACAGTTGTAATTGGAGGAATGACATCAAATGACATTTGCTTAGACGGTATTATTAGTTCTGGGCAGTTTGCCGGAGTATGTTATGCATCTGAAGGATTTGACACGATTAAACAGCAGCCACTTTTAAAAGCAATAGAACGCGCTGGAACGACAGCTAGTAGACACCATGACAGTGTATTCGGACATTTTACCATTAATATGGAAATTGAGTGCTCTAAAATCATCTGCATGATATTAAATTCTATTGGAGTAAGCAATACTTCAGAGAAATCTAGTCGCTATACAAAAATGCATCCGGAGAACGATTCTGAGCAGGAGAAATATGAGAAATGGCATGATATTATTTTTGATTTGATTCAAAAAGAATATCCTGAAAAATTCGACACCTCCAGTGCAAATAAATTAGCCTATGAAAACGCAAGATATATGATCTCTGTATTTACGCCAACATTTATGGAATATTCTCTTCCGTGGAGAAATGTATATTATGTGCAGCAATGGTTATTAGATGCCGCAGAACATTGTGATTCCTTAGAAGGATCTTTTAATAAAAGACTTGCGATTGAGATGAGAGAAACTGCAAAATGTTTCATAACGATCATGGGCGGTAATAAAGATTATCTTAAAGATAATAAAAATGAATATCTCCGTTTTATTCCGTATCAGGCAGGGAGAAATGGAGATGCTGCATCTGATTTAGAATCATATGGAACTAAACACTATGGAGATACATATACAGATTTGTATCGATGTTCATTCGCATGTCTTGCACAGGCAGAAAGGCATCGGACACTTAACTGGAAGATGATATTTTCTGGAAATGAAGATGATCTTACTCCTGATGATTTCTTTATTCCTAAAATTGTAAAAAAATATGGAATGGAGAAAGAATGGCTTGACGATATTTATTCCTTAAAAGATATATTTCCACAGGGCACTCTTGTAGGTGTAGTTGAGCAAGGAACATTTGAAAATTTTGTCTTAAAATGCAAAGAACGTATGTGTAATTGTGCACAACTAGAAATTATGAACTTAGTAAATCATCAAGTTCAGGTTTTTCATGATCATTCTGAAAATCTTTCAGAATTTAATAAAAATCTTTTGGATAAGATTTATATGAACGATCCTCTTCAGAGATGTCAGTACGACGATTTTAAATGTGCTAGTCCTTGTAAATGGGGATCAACAAACGATCGTTTGATTTAAAAGGAGGATGATGATACATGAAAACTATTGTATTAACAGGAGGACCATGTGCTGGAAAGACAACCATTATGAGTCATCTGATTCAGTCCCTTGAGGATCGTGGATATAGAGTATTTGTAATACCAGAAACTCCAACAGAATTAATTTTGAATGGAATCTTTCCATGTGAAGACATTCTATCAGATGAATTTCAGAAATTTGTTCTGGATAAGCAATTAATGAAAGAAAATCTTTATTGCAAATTAGATGACTATTTTAATGGTAAAAAAGCGGTTATTTTATGCGATAGAGGAATATTAGATGCTCTTGCTTATATCGATAAAGGCAAATTCTTAGAACTTTTGAAGGATCGACAGATTTATGGATTATCTGATGTATGGGCTCGGTATGATGGTGTAATTCATATGGTGACTGCAGCAAATGGAGCCGAGTCTCATTACCAATGGAATGATCCAAATTCTGAAGATTCTGGAAATAATGCAGCAAGAAGAGAAAGTCCGGAAGAAGCAAGGCAGAAAGATTCGGAAACTATTAATGCATGGACTGGGCACCCTCACCTAAGAGTAATTGATAACAGTACGGATTTTTCTGGTAAAATTAAACGTGTAACCGAAGAAGTGTTTTCATTATTAGGTGAACCAATTCCAACAGAAATTGAGAGAAAATTCTTAATCAAAAAGCCAACTCTCGATCAGATTGCTGCTATGGGATGTATCTCCGAAATAAAGATCGTGCAGACTTATTTGAATCGATCAGATCCTGATGTTGAACGAAGGATTCGTCAAAGAGGTTCAAAAGACGATGGTTATACTTTCTATTATACAGAAAAGAAAGATATTTCTGATGGTGAACGCATTGAAAAGGAAAGAGCAATTACTCATCGTGAATATATCGATCTGATTACAGATGCAGATACGACTCTTCATCAGATATCAAAAACGCGATATTGCTTTATTCATGGAGATAAGAATCTGTATTATGAATTAGATGTGTATCCATTCTCTGACGAATATGCTATTCTTGAGATCGAATTAAAAGATCTTCATGATGACATTGATCTTCCTCCATTTGAAATTGTCAAAGAAGTTACAAACGATAAGAACTATCGTAATTACGAAATTGCGAAAACATTGACATTATAAGGGGGCTTTAAAATGGATAATAGAAAGATTAAATCACCTGATGATTTCTTAGAGCAATTTGAAGAAATTTCAAAGGTTTTATCATTTGAGAAAGAATCAGACATAATCGTAATATCTGTAAAAGTATCGGATTTTAGCTTAGAAGCTCTAAAGAGTATAAGTGAGACAACTAAAAAAGTGACTGGACACGAGTGCATTATCATTTCAGATACTGTAAAAATATCAAGCTCTACAAAAGAGCAGGTGCTAAAAAACCTTAGTAATATGATTGATAAAATCAATGAGTTGCCAGATGATTCTTTTCCAACAGAAATAAGTTGGTAAAGAAAAGATATCCACCTAGGGAATTTCCCTAGGTGGATATTGTTATTTTTTTAAATAAGATTTACTGCAAAATCCGGTATATGTTACACCTTTCACAGTTGCCTGAACAAGCAACCATTTACCTCCATCTAATAGAGTATAATATCCGTAATTGCGAACTTTGGTTCCTTTTGGCATGATACATAGAGAACCTTTTGACTTTCCTGCACCTTTACGAAGATATAATCCATTGACAGCTGTTACAGTATATGATCCAGCTAAATTTTTGTTAAACTTCTTAGCGGAGTCAATCTTAGAATTATCTACTGTTGGCTTAGCCGGAGTAGTAGGAACTGGCGTTCCTGTAGTTGATAATCCTGCTGCCTTAAGAGTATCAAGATAGTTTGTTCCATTTGTAAGTCCACAAACTGTATGACTACATGCCTTTACATAAATGGCCCCACGAACACAATATTTTTCATTTGAGATATACTTGGATTTCTCAATGATAATATATCCCGCTGCCTGCAATCTTGCTTTCATAACTGAAGTGGTCCATCCATTAGAGCCATATGTGACATTTGGGGTTTTTGCAACAACTGCACAGAGATTCTGAAGGGCAGAGCAATCTGTATTACATTTAGTTTTGATATTGTTAATTACATACCCTACTTTCTTTGCTTCAGTATTTGCGCTGTTACGGTCTCCCTGTCCATAACCAATATTATTGTTATTACATGCATCCTCAACTGCTTGAGCATGTCGTTCTCTTACACCCGCATCAGGGTGGATTGCCATGAAATCCCATGGTTTATTATACCAGGTCCTTACACAAACTTCTTTTCCAGTAGAATCTCCCTTAGCACCATTAATGGTGCCTTTTTCAGAGATACTTGCATGTCCGATTAAAACACTCATTAATATTACCTCCTTCTTTTACGCTTACCCTTATGAATCAAAATGATATATCTTTTTAAGAACTGCTCGATATGATAATATCTTTTCAATTCTTAATTGAGCATATATCTCAAGGAAATGTGTATATAAGTTATATAAATGAGTCACATTTTTATATTGATTCAATGCTCTTTGTTTAATATGATTCTGGGTCATTTTATTTCTAATGATATTATTCAAGTTTGCTTGCATTACGCTCTTTTGATTCTTTAGAATCTGTTGTTTGCTCTTGACAACATCATTTATCTTATTGTATTCTTGCGTGATCGAGTAATACGTTTTTGATTCTTTTGCTGTAAATAGTTGCTCTTTTTTTGCTGTTCTGTATTTATCCTTTATATACATAAAGTAACTATTAATGTTATTTACTTCTTTCGGACATTTGAGTTCCTCAAAAATCTTAGTTATTAATTCTGACTCGTGACGGTCCATGTCATTTACTGTTTTTACATCAGATTCTTCCTGATAACTAGTTTTTATAGAATTAATCTTGCCTAGTATAATATTTGTCATATTATTCATTTCAGAATCCAATACAGCATCATTATATTGATAAGCAATCAGCTTTACAGCTTCTAAAGGTTTATTTTCAACCATTGCTTTTCTACAATGGTCTTTAAAACCTGTATCTGTCTGTAAAAGTTTACCTATAAAATTTGTAATCTTTAATGCACATTTTTCTATGATGCCTTCAATGGTTTTAAATAATTTTTCAACCTGGATTCTTAATTTCTCTGAGAATGCCATTTTATTTGAATCATCATCTACAGATGTTACAGTATCTTCTTCAAGAGCATTTAAATAAAAAATCTCATTAATAGATGTATGCGTTTCATTGTAATCATCTATAATGGTATATATACTTTGCATTGTCTCTTTCATGCAAATTATCCTCCTTTCAAATTTATTTTTATATATTAGTTTCGATGTGTATTCTCCGTCGTATTCCGTTTTTAAACCCTATATTATTTCAGTGACAATGAGGAAATATATATCCTCAAAGTACATGTCGACATGTGTGAGGGTATATAAAAATAAACTTCGTACCCTACAACACAATAAAAATTTTTATAAGGAGGTACACTATTATGTTTAGTGGAATCAAGACAATCTGGAAGATCGGTATGGGCGTAGGAGCAGCAGTTCTTGCAGGCTCAATTGGTGGTGCAGCATATGATGCACATCAGGCCAAGAAAAACGTGTCTTTGCTGGACGACGACGATTTCGATGATATCGAAGAAGAAGTCGAAAATGCAGAGGGTTAAAATGCCGGTCGTCCAGATAACACAAAGAGGAAACCTGGAGTCAAAATGCCAGGTTTCTTTTTTTGTCTTATCTCTCTGACAAGTTATTAAATTATTCAGAAAGGAGATATGTGCTCTATGATGAAAGTTAAATATTATACCTGTCCAGAGTGTAAGAAAAAGTTTAAAACTTTAAACGGATGGGGAAATCATATGGATACAATGCATCCTGATGTTAGACCTGAGGGATATTCGACATCTCGATTTTTTTATTTTGTAAAAACCGGTCGAACTCATGGAAATTGTAGAACATGTAAAAAGCCGACTACATGGAATGAAAATTCAATGAAGTATAATCAATATTGCGATGATCCTAAATGTAAAGAGGAGTATTCAAAGATTGCAAAAAAGAGAATGATCGGAAAGTATGGAAAGGTTCATTTATTAAATGATCCGGATCAGCAGAGAAAAATGCTTGCTAATCGTAGAATTAGTGGTAAATATAGATTCCAAGACGGAACTAAATTTGGATATGTTGGAATGCTTGAAAAAAATTTCTTAGAAATGATGGACACATTAATGAATTGGCCATCGAATGATATTTTTTCACCATCTCCACATACTTACTATTATGATTATAAAAATCCTAAAGATAAGGAAAACGAAGGACAAAAATTCTATATTCCTGATTTTTATATTCCTTCATTGAATTTGGAAATAGAAATTAAGCAACAGACTTCCACAAATGAAGCGTATAACGCTGTAAATAAGGTAAAGGAAAGACTGAAAGATGAGGTAATGAATAGTAATAATAAAATTAGTTATCTCAAGATAAACGATAATGATTTTACACCATTCTTTCAGTTTCTTATGGAAAGAAAAGAACTTGAACCCACGGATACAGAAAAGCCTGTTATTGAAAGTGATTTATCCATTCCTCAAGAATTGATTACGGCAGAATCTTTTACAAATGTCATACCAATCGATGGATCCTCTGAATTCGAAACGATCAGAACGGTGAAAGATAAGAATGGAGTAATCAGTACATTAATAACTACAAAATCAGAAAACTATATTATGCGAGCTAGATCTGAAGTTCTTATTTTAAAAGATGATAAAATTTTTATCAATTTTAAAAGAGATGGTGGATATTCATTCCCTGGTGGAGGATGGGATGAAGGAGAAAGCCCAATTGATGCAGCCATCAGAGAAGCAAAAGAAGAAGTTCGGATTATCGTAAAAGATTTGAAGCCATGTGGTACACAAACTGGAAAATATGATAAGATAGAAGAATGGATAAAAGAAAAATATAAAAAATCTGATTGGTGGGAAGGATACTACTGTACATCTTTCATTGGTCAATTTGATAGTACTTATACTGGATATATTGCTCCAGAGGATGAGGATGATATGTTGAAGACTGGTTCTTTCCGAGATATCAAAGAAGTTTATCCATTTTTATCTGATTTTCATAAAGAAGCAATTAGGAATTATTTTAAAGGCGGTTGTATTGCTCAAGAAGCATCCATTCCAGATATAGATACGATTGAAAACTATTTCAAAGAGAACGGGTATAAATCTGGAATTCATGAAACTGGAGAATGGGGATTAAAAGCTTTTATTGAAGGAAAAGATGATACTTTGTTTTTAATCATTGATAAGGATTATAAAAAGATTTCATCAGACTTAAATAAATTAATTTCCGATGATTATGTGGTAAGACAAGATAATTTCAACACGTTATTCTTAAAAAGAAAAAAATCAGTTGCCGTAGAATCATATATTGGTATTGCAAATGAATCTTTTTTTGATCTTTTTAAAAAGAAAGAATTTGATACTGATTCATGGGCCAATAAGATATTTGGTGGAAAAGGTGTTCTTGGTAAAAGTTTTACAACAAGATTCGTAGGAGCTAAGATAACGCCTGAAGGACGAATTGAAATTAAAGGTATTAATTATCATCTTCTGAAAAGTAGAATACAAAGATATTATGACGATAAGGCCATTTTCAACATTTTCCTTCCAAAATACAATGCAATTTCATATAAAGCATTTGAAAGGAAAAGAATACAGAGATGTGACATTAAAATAGATTATATGTATACAGAAGTTTTCTTTGCATTGGAATTAGTACGGTTATTCACAGATCTTGGAAAAAGATTCCGTGATAAAACGTATTTAGCTATGGCAAAAACTATATATGAGACATCATGGTTAAAAGAGGCGGATAATAAAGCAGAAGAAACTTCAGAAATGAGTCTGACAAGATTGAAAAATATAACATTGACTCTCAATGATTATCAAAAAGATTTTATTGCAAAATACCCAAAATTAAAAGCCCAGTTAAATCTAAAAGGGTATATCTTGGCTTTTGAACAGGGACTTGGTAAGACATTGACTGCTATTGGTTTATCTGAATGCTTAAATGTCGATCATGTATATATCGTATGTCCGAATTCTTTGAAGGAAAATTGGGCTTTAGAGATTCAAAAATATTATAAAAAATATGCAGAAGATGAAGATTTATGGAGATCTGAAGTATTTATTTGCAACGATCGCCCAATATACTTTAATAAAGAAACTACAAAATTCATGATAATTAATAATGAATCGATTGAAAAAATGTTTCCTTATGTTATGGGAGGAAAGAACATGTTAATTTTGGATGAATCTCATAATTTTAGAAATATGAATTCAAAGAGAGTTCATCAGTTGATTCAATTGAGAGATATGCTAAAATGTACGGATACTCTTATCATGAGCGGAACACCAATCAAAGCTACTCCAGATGAGATCGTTCCTGCGTTGCTAATGATTGATCCAACATTTACAATGGAAGCAGCAACAATCTTCACGAAGGCGTTTAAATTAAAGAGTTCTTTAGGAACGAGCTTGGTTCAAACGCGTTTCGGTAAAATTATGTATCGAAAAGAAAAAGATGTGCTTGATGGGAAACTTCCTGAGAAGTTTATCGAGTCTCTTCCACTTAAAATTTCCAATGGTGATAAGTTCATTATGGAAAATGTGAATGATGTTGTTATGGCTAGATTTAGTGAATTATTCATGGATGGGTATGATGATTTTAAAGCATTAGAAATTCCGTTCTTAAAGATGTCTAAAAAATACTCAACCAATGGAATGGAATATGATAAGTTCAAGATGTTAATTCTTCAAATGGTAAAGAAAAATGAATACCTTCACGAAATTGATAAAATCTTTGTTGAAAACTATATGAAGAAAGTAAAAGAGAATATTAAGATCAAAAAGGATAAAGATCAGTACGACTTCCTTATCAAGAATTATGTAAGGTATCAAGCACATTGTCTTGGAGTTGCATTTGGAGAAATTCTTCCTCCATATCGAAGAGATATGTATATTGCTCTATATGATGAGAATAAAGATATCTTCTTTAAAATGATTAAAGAAAACTTGAAGAAGACTTTAATTTTCACTCAATTTAAAGGAGTTGCAAATTTTGTCTATAAATCTCTGAATGATTTTGATATTGGAGCCGTAATGATAACTGGCGATGTTAAGAATCGTATGGAGATTTTGAAAGAATTTAAAGAAAACGATTCTGTTCGTGTTCTGGTTGCAACATCTCAGACAATCGGCACAGGTGTTACTCTAATAGAGGCAAACCAAATGTTTTTCTTTGGTCCTCCTTGGAGAGATGCTGATTTTGAACAGTGTAGCGATCGTATCCATCGTATTGGTCAGACGGATGACTGTTATATTTATACAGTGACGTTAGATACAGGAGATGCTTTGAATTTGTCAACAAGAATGGATGATATTCTTAACTGGTCAAAGCAAATGACTGGTTCGGTTATTCTGAAGACGGATGATAAAGAAGATCTCGATCAAAATCATTTTGAGGAGCTTCTGAAAGCAGAAGAATGTACATTAGAAGTTCCCAATATCATTGATCCTATTGTGGTAAAAACCGAAAATCGAGGAAACCTCATATCAGAATTTCTATCAGAACCAGAAAAAGATCAAATTATTCAAAGAAAAATCATTCCTATTGAATTATTGGATCAGTATTTTTATGGTCATGAAGATTATATGCATTATGTGTATACTGCATTAAAGCCAATTCCAGAAGGGGTTGTTATTCATGAACACGGAGTGTTTGTATGTAGAATTGCTGATCATTATGGAGAGAAAGATTTTTCTAAGATGGCTAAAGAGTTAATTAATGGATTCACAAAAGAATCCGTGACACCTCCAAATGTTAGATTCGAAAAACGATCTACAGATGGAAGAGATATCTGGGATATTGTAACTGAACGGGATATAAAGCCAGGAGACGAATTGGTTTTAAGATCTATTCCAGATTTTGATAAATAAAATAATCCAGAGTGTGATATATCACACTCTGGATTAGATTCTTCTTTAAGATCCTTATTAAAATCTTCTTCTAAATAGGTAGTTTATATTTTGCTTTAGCCCTGATCTCAATTTAGGAACTCCTTTCTTCCAATATTTCTTTGAAACATTATTTTGTATTTCATTATCGCTCATATTGAATATTATAAATTGATTAATGTGAGACATATGATATGGATTCTCACCCTGTTTCAATTGATTCAGTATTACATTTTTCTTCTTGTCAATATCCTCGTCAATTAATCTTTTTATGATTCTACCATTGTGATGATCTACAACTTTAAAGTTGTACTTATCAGGGTTTTTATGATAGTTATGAATTTTTTGTGTAACGTCCATTTTATCATAAATATCTCTTTGCTCTTCATTTAAATGTTCAAGTAATTGCTCTCTTGTCATTTCTGATACATCTAATGAAGATTCTTCTGTAGCATTATCGCTAACGATTCCTTTTAATGGGTTTTCTGGTTCTGTCGGGAGTTCTTCCCTGTGAACTCTACCGTTGATTGAAAGCCCTTTGATAATTTTTGTTCCGTTGTCATCGACATCCATTCTCACATCAACGTATAGCTTAGATAATTTTGTTAGACATTTTGTAATATCACATCTTCTGGTGTATTTTTCTCCATTTACACGACTTTTATAATACTCAAAGAATTCTTCAAGTCTAGTAAAATAGATATCTCTAAACACACATCGATTTTGGATCAGATTATATACCCCCAATTCTTTTTTGCTAAGAGATTTAATCAGTTCTGATTTGTTCTTTTCAGATTCTTCATAATCATGTATATATTGTGGGATTTCTTTGCTATACCCTAAGTGATATTGGACTGCCAATTTTATCATTTCTTTCATCTCATTGGATACTTGACCAAGATATCTTGTTAGATATTCCTTGTGAACTGAATGAACCGCGTAAGGAAGTATTTTTCCATCACGGTATCCGTTAATATTAATGGGTATTCCAACTCGATTAGAACTGCTGGTAATCGTTAAAATATTGACGGTATATACGTCAAATGGAACCGGATTTGCGTCTAATATATAAACCGGTCTGCTCACGATAAAATCGTGATTTAAATTTTCGTTGCTATAATCTTTTTTAGAATTGGTACGATTTTCATAATAATAGATCGCCCCTTCAGAAAATAAGTTTGCATCCATTTAGGGCTTCCTCCTTTCTTAATCGTTACTTTAAATGGATTGTTAAATTTGGTACAAATTATTAAAGTCTAATGATCAAAGAAAGGAGTGACTAACTCTATGCTAAAATATTTATCACAATATGAAGGTGAAGACTTTGATAAAACGATTGAATGGGTTAAATCTCAGAGAGAGTTCGGCACATCCCATATTCTGGAATCTTCTCCAACAGCAAAAGTTGATTTAAATGATGTATCATTCCAGCAGGGGACGTTTACGATCCATTATTATACAAATAGCTATGATGATTCATCTGCGAATCCTATTAATCTGGATGTAATTTTCCTAAATGATGGAGACATTCTTCAAAGATACGATTATTTTGGGAATACTGTTCAGAGATTCAAACAAGGAGGAGTTTGGGGTCAGTGGGCTTTTGTAAAAAATTTCATCTCTGTCAATGAGGGTGATCCTGTATCGGTAAGTGCGGATACTTTAGTGCTGAGAAGCCTTACAACTCCAGTATCAGAGTACTTCAAAGAATCTGAATAAACTTAAATGCTATAAAAGAATGGTAGGAGCATCTGCTCCTACCATTCTTTTATTTTTGGTTCGTGCTATATCATTATTCTTTAAGGTATTTGGAAGCTGAATATCCGGTAATAGTTTTACCAGTAGTCATATCTTTTCCTTTTACTTTCCACCAGGCTGCATTTGTCTTTTCAAGTCTTTCAATCTTTGATCCTTTCTTGAAAGCTCCAATTTTGTTTCCATCAGGAGTCTTTCGACAGCATAGTGGATCTTTTTTTGTTGCAACCGTAACCATTACAGTTTTATTTACTGGCTTTGCAGGTGTCTTTGAATCGGTCTTCTTAGGAACCGTAGATTTTGAAACAACGATGCTATAGTCTGGACGGAAAAATCTTGTTCCTTTGGCCACGTATGAAAGAATGTTATATGATTTTAAAGCAACCGCACCTCCATTTGGTACAACTCCTTTGCTAGAATTGGTGTTTCCTTCAATAGTATAAAATGTCGTCGCCGAAACTTTATATACATATCCGGTATGACTAAAACGAGTTCCGTTCCAAAATAGAACAACGTCTCCAACCTTTGGGGATTTTTTAAGTCTACCTGCTTTATTAGCCAACGTTCCCATGTTTTCACAAGAAATGAATGGCATGTGTAGAAGCAATTTGGTTGCATTTGCTACTCCAAATACTTGAATGAAAACCCAGGTAATGAATCCTGCACACCAATACCACATAGGGCCTCCAGCAAAATTTTGAGACCCTCCAACGAGACCGAGCTTTGCTAAGTCTCTCCAGTATTTCGTATAGTTATTATACCCAGCATTTGCTTTCTTTGAATCTAGATTTGAATTTGATTTCTTTTCAAGATAGCCTTCTTCGGCTGCAGCAACTTTTGTAACTTTATTAATTGCCGCATTAATTGAAGTAAATGTGTTTGCCATAATAAATCATCTCCTTTTTAATTTTTAACCAACGCAACCGTCTTCATCAGTTTCATCTTCTGAATCATCTGATGGTTCCAGCATTTGTTTTTGCAGTTCTAATTCGGCAGCATCTAATTCCATTTTCTTTTCACTTTTAGTATCAAAGTATGCACGAACCATGTATACTGCTAACACTCCAATTACTTCTGTAACGACAGCGACGCTTAAAGTTTCAGCAATATTATCCTTTCCTAAAAATGCAAGAATATAGGAGAATTGTAAGTCAATAACTGCACAAATCAATACGATTGATACCCATAATTTTGTAAATGTTTCGAAAAGCTTTGATTTCTTTTTAATTTGTTTTTTAGAATCCTCACTTTTCTCATTTACTTCTTG
>OGQO01000169.1_pt1 | contig 68177 bp, 63 predicted proteins | sample 1553241 | NCBI WGS metagenome assembly OGQO01 (sample SAMEA2579933, study PRJEB22360) | human gut metagenome | biome: human gut; feature: human-associated habitat; material: faeces | place: Denmark | collected 2008/2010
GGCTTGTATTCCGGGATGATGACCAACGAGACGGTTCATGACAGGCGGAAGCTTTGAGAAGCGTCCCTACAGACCGGTTGATGTATAATATGCCGAAATACATTCTGTTTTACCTATAAATAGACCTTAGTTATATATGACTGTGATTGCCGGGCCATGTAGCGCCGAGTCTCTGGAACAAACTCTCCTTACTGCACGTCAGCTCGCTGAGGCGGTGTGACCATTTTCCGTGCGGGCGTATGGAAGCCCCGTACGCGTCCCGGTTGCTTCGAGGGGATGGGCGAGGCCGCCCTCCCCTGGCTCCAGCGGGTGCGCGAGGAGACGGGGATGCAGGTAGCTACGGAGGTGGCTACCCGCGCCCACGTGGAGGCGGCGCTGCGCCACGACATCGACATACTCTGGATCGGGGCACGCACAACGGCGAATCCGTTCGCCGTACAGGAGGTGGCGGACCCCTTAGCGGAGGCGGGGCGCGACATCCCTATGTATGTCAAGAATCCGGTGAGCCCGGATCTCGAGGCATGGATCGGGGCGATGCAGCGCATCAGGCGTGCCGGAATCTCACGCATCGGCGCAATACATCGCGGCTTCTATTCTTACGGCGATCCACTGTACAGAAACAGTCCGCAGTGGCGCATACCGCTCGACCTGCGGGCGCGTCATCCGGAGATACCGATCATCTGCGACCCGAGCCACATCGGAGGGCGCCGCGACCTGATAGAGCCGCTGGCCACCCAGGCCCTCGACATGGGTTTCGACGGGCTGATCATCGAGTCGCACTGCTCGCCCGACGAGGCGCTGAGCGATGCGGCGCAACAGATCACGCCGGCACAGCTCGGCGACATCCTCTCGCGGTTGGTGGTGCGCGACCGACCGGCGAATTTCGAGGGTATCGAGGGGCTGCGGGCGGAGATTGACACTCTCGACGCGAAGCTGATAGAGATTTTAGGGAGGAGGATGGAGGTGTCGCGAGAGATCGGCCGGCGCAAGAAGGCGGGAGGCATACCTGTGGTGCAGCCGGGACGGTATTCGGATATGCAGGCGAGCCGCGTGGCGGCGGCAGCGGCGCAGGGAATCGACGCGGGGTTCATGCGGCGGCTGCTGTCGATGATACACGAGGAGTCGGTGAGGATACAGGTGGCGGCGGAGCCGCCAAGAGTCAAGAGTCAAGGCGCTTCGCGCAAGAGTGAAGAGTGAAGGGTGAAGGATGAAGAGTCAAGAGGGAAGGGTGGTTAGCTGGGATAGCTATATTAGCTATATTAACGAGAGAAACGAGAGAAACGAGAGAATCACGAGGATTTCGGGATTAAACTTGATTAATCATGATTAATCGGGGATTATAGGGATGGAGAGGGCAATATATTGGGAGAAGAGGCGTTGTTTTAATATAAGATATTCCACTAATCTGATAAAAGAATCAAATCTCAAACATGACAAAAGGAAACATAAACCATCAGTGACATGAAGAATTATATCACATTGACTGCAGCCGCTATGGCGGCACTGACGTTCGGAGCCTGCTCCGACGACGATGTAGTGGATTTCCGCCCCGCGGCAGAGATCGAAGGACTTGTTGAGGCGGAGAATTTCGACCTTGACGTAAACGGCTATCCCGTGCCGAGTCGCGCTGTCTTCCTGCTGAGCGACACGGCGCAACGCAGCAATCCATCCGACACCTACGAGATGATTCTCGCGATGGACGCCTTCAACAAGGAGAAAATACGCGTCATTGACAAATATGCCGATATCGATCTTGAGTCTCTGCAGTTTCCGGTGACTGTGACGGGTGACCAGAACGGTATGACATTCAGCGGATCCGTAAGCGACTGCGGAGTGACATATACCGTTGAGGGCACGATGCCGGCGGCAGACGCTAAGGTGAAAAAGGTGACGGCGCACGTGACCTGCGACGCCTCGGAACTCCCCTACGTCGGCATGACCTACGAAATACCGCTGGATGGTAGCGGCATAGATTGTTATGTCGGTATCATACCCGGCGAAAAAACCGACTTTTTCGGAAAGGAGCTTGCTTTTGATGAGCTGGTAGAGGAATTCTACAAAAGAATCATCAATTCCTATGCGCAAAATTCAGGCTACAACTCCGCACTCATCACCTTCAATCCCGACCTCTCGATGAAAGTCATGATGCGCAAAAACTCCGACGGACTGTATGAGGAAATCGACGGACATTTCAGCTACAAGCCGATGGTCAATGGCGGCTATATCGGCTTAATGGCCGATCCGGAATTCTCATTGAAGCAGAAAAAGTGGCTCAGCATCGATAACGACTTACTGGCAGCTCGGAGGTTTGGATTAGGATATTCGACACTGGGAGACCAGGTAATCTACGAATTCTTGTTCTCGAAATCCGACGGAATCATAGAACTTCGAAATGTATCGTCGATGTCGTTTCTCAACGGCTGGTGCTTCGGAGATACGGATACGCCGATGTGCAATGCCCATAACTACATCGCTAGTCAGGTACGTAATAACGATAACACCTTCATCTCGGTGGGCATGACGATGAAAGCGCTAAGCGCTTCGCGCTAAGAGTCAAGAGTCAAGGGTGAAGCCTTTGGAGAAACGTGCCAAAGGCACGTCCCTACAGAGCGAATACATATCATTTTGGCCAGGGGAAGTCCTGTGGATTAAGGGTAAGGTCGACCTTACCCTTTTTCAGTCTTATCTCGAGATACTCGCAGAGCTTCCTGCGGTCGGCTGCCGAGAGGCCGGCGGGAGCATGGACGAACGCCATGTTGATGGTGTCGACCCTGTTGGTATCGACAGCCGAGGCCACCATCCTCGATACCGCGATGTCCTTGACATTGGGGAAGAGCACCTTCACCTCGGGGCTGACGGTGACCCCTATGTCGGAGAAGGCCTCATGAAGCTCAAGCAAAGTCCTGAGGGAGTCAATGGCGCTGTCCTTGCGGTCGAGTTGCTGCTGCATGAGGGCATAGAAAGCCTTGTCGTCGGTCTGAGTGCCGGGGATGTCGCGTCCGAGACTGAAGCCCTGGGTGATATTCAGCGTGGCACCCCTGAGGCCTACCGAGTCCATTTTCTGCATCATGGCGAGCTGGAGGGAGTCTTTCGGCAGGGCCTCTCCTATCAGATTGACATCGATATAACGCTTGCCGTTTTTCATATAAATCTTCTTGCTGAGCACCTGTGTGTTGGGGAACACCATCTCCGTGTCGACAAATTCGGAAGCACGGGCTATGAAAGCGTTCTTCCGCAGCATCTGTACAGTGAGGAAAATGCTGACCCCGACAGTGATGAAGACGAGGGTATAGACCACAAACTTGATGCGCTTGTATCTCGCGGAATCCTGATAGACGACCTTGCGGTATCCCATGAGCTTCACTCCGATCCATGAGGCGAACAGGATGAAGATCATGTTGATGAAAAAGAGATAGAGGGCTCCAAAGAGGAAATTGAGCTGGAAAGTGGCGAGGCCGTAACCGGCGGTGCAGAGAGGGGGCATCAGGGAGGTTGCGATTGCAACACCGGGCATAACGGAGCCTCTGTTGCGGCAGGCAATGCTCAGGATGCCGGCGCCGCCGCCGAAAAGGGCCACGAGCACATCGTAGACCGAAGGGGAGGTGCGTGCCAGCAGCTGGCTGGCGCCCTCGTAGATGGGAGAGATCAGGAAGTAGACGGCCGAAGCGAGCAGCGAGCCGACGACCGCCATGCTGATATTTCGCAGACTGCGTTTGAGCAGACCGTAATCCTCTATACCTATGGCCACACCCATGCCGATGATGGGGCCCATCAGAGGGGATATGATCATGGCTCCGATGATCACAGGCACAGAATTGGTGTTGAGGCCGACCGAGGCTATGATGATGGCGAAGATCAGCACGAGGAGATTGCTGCCCTTGAAAGAGACGCCGGAGCGCACCGAGAGCTCCGCCTCGTTCTGGGGAATAAGCTCTCCGGAGACATTGACATATTTCTCGAAATCCGACCAGAGCCTGACGGCTCCGTCCTTGATGGTTGTCAGAATGTTCATGACTTACGTGGAATCGGTTGGTTTAAAGATTCAGGCAACGGAGGCAGACATGCGGGTTACGCCGACAAGCGGATGCACCAGGGAGCATCCCTACAATGCGGGTTTTCGCCGGGCGGCGGATGCACCAGGGTGCATCCCTACATTGAGGGTTTTCGCCGGGCGGACGCTTTGAAAAGCGTCCATACAGGCTGTCCTCAGAATTGCCATATACATATATAACTTTTCGGGGAAAGGGATGGTTCAGAAGAGGGCGACCGGGCGTAGGATGATTTTTTTAGCGTCGACAGTTTGAAAAGAAAGGAGATTGTATTAATTTTGTGATATCAATAACACCCCGACCAATGGACAACTTCACACTGAAAGGGATGGGCGTGGCGCTGGTCACCCCGTTTAAAACCGACAAGACAATAGATTACGATGCGCTCGGGCGCATCATCGACTATATAATAGATGGCGATGCCGATTTCATAGTGGTGCTCGGCACCACGGGAGAGACACCGACACTCTTCGCGGAGGAGAAGCAGGCCATACGCGGCTTTGCCGTGGAGCACACGCGTGGGCGTGTGCCATTGGTATTGGGTGTGGGAGGCAACAGCACCATCGGCGTAGTGAGGGAACTTCACACCATCCCTCTCGAGGGATTCTCGGCCATCCTGTCGGTAGTACCCTACTACAACAAGCCGTCGCAGGAGGGAATCTACGCCCACTACCGTGAGATCGCGGCCAACTCGCCGCTGCCTGTAATACTCTACAATGTGCCCGGACGCACGGGCGTCAACATGACCGCCGCCACCACCTTGCGGCTGGCCCGCGAGCACAACATCATCGGAGTGAAGGAGGCCTCGGGCAACTTCGTGCAGATCGAGGAGATCATCAAGAACAAGCCGGAAGACCTCACAGTGATATCGGGCGACGACGGCATCACCTACCCGCTGATGACACTCGGAGCGAAGGGAGTGATCTCGGTGATCGGCAACGCCTTCCCGAAGGAGTTCGGCCGGATGGTGAGACTGTGTCTCGACGGGAAATTCGCCGAAGCGCTCCCCATCCATTTCAAATTCACCGAGCTCTTCAACCTTCTCTTCGTCGACGGCAATCCGGCGGGCGTGAAATGCACGCTCAACGCCCTCGGTCTCTGCGAAAACGAGCTGAGGCTTCCGCTCGTGCCGACGAGGCTGAGCACCAACGAACAGATACACAAGCTGCTGGCATCGCTGAGGAGCTGAGCCGAATGATCGACAAGGCCACGGTAGAGAAGATCAAGGACGCCGCCGACATCGTTGAGGTGGTGAGCGATTACGTGCATCTTGTGAGGCGCGGCTCCAACTACATGGGGCTCTGCCCCTTCCACAACGAGAAGACGCCCTCCTTCTCCGTGAACAAGGCGCGCAACTTCTGCTACTGCTTCTCATGCCACAAAGGGGGCTCGCCCGTGAACTTCATCATGGAGAAGGAGGGCATCTCCTACCATGACGCCCTGCTCCAGCTGGCGAAGAAATACGGCATCACAGTGGAGGAGCGCCAGCTCACCGACGCGGAACGCGAGGCGCAGACGCTACGCGAGAGCATGTATCTGGCCAACGAGTGGGCGATGCAGCAGATGCAGGAACAGCTCACGCAGACCGACGAGGGGCGCGACATCGGGCTCCAGTATCTCTACCAGCGCGGCATCACCGACGAAGCGATACGTCAGTTCCGCCTCGGCTACGACTCCGACGGAGGCTTCGCGCTCGCCAACGCGGCGAAAGCCAAAGGCTTCGAGAGCGACCTGCTATGCGAGACGGGACTTCTCGGCAAAAGCGAGCGCGGCCATTACTACGACAAATACCGCGGACGCGTGATTTTCCCCATCTTCAACAGCAGCGGCAAGCCGATAGGTTTCGGTGGACGCGACCTGAAGGGAGGCCCCGCGAAATACATCAACTCCCCCGAGTCGGCCGTCTACAAGAAGAACCAGGAGCTCTACGGCATCTACCAGGCGCGTCAGGAGATAGTGAAGGAAGACCGCTGCTACCTCGTGGAGGGGTATCTCGACGTGATCGGCATGTGGCAGACCGGGATGAAAAACGTCGTGGCCTCATCGGGGACAGCCCTGACCGACGGCCAGATAACGCTTATACACCGCTTCACCGACAAGGTGACCCTGATATACGACGGCGACGCCGCAGGCATCAAAGCCGCGCTGCGAGGCATCAACATGCTGCTCGACCACAACCTCGACGTCAACGTGCTGCTACTTCCAGACGGCCACGACCCCGACTCCTTCGCCAGGACGCGGAGCAACGAGGAATTCCGCAAATACATCAGCGACAACCAGAGCGACATCATCCGCTTCAAGATAAGGGTGCTTCTCGACCAGGCCGGCGACAACCCGCAGCAGCGGGCATGGGCCGTCAACAGTGTGGTTGACTCCATCGCCCATATCCCCGACAGGGTGAAAAGGGACATCTACATCCAGGAATGCTCCCGCCTTCTCGGCATCAAGGGGGAGACCATAGCGCAGGCCACGGCGAGGGCACGACAGAAAGTGGTGGAGGAACTGAGGCGACGCAACCTCTCACCGCACACGGAAGCGCAGGACCCGACGCCCGACGCCGGAAAGACGGCGACACCGGCACAGCCGCAGCTCAGGCCGGCCGACTTTCCGCTCTATCCACTGGAGAAGAAGGTGGTGGAGCTGTGCATACGTTACGCCTACCTCGACTTCTGCGAGGCATATGACGATGACGACCATCCCTTCATCGTGAACGTGCTCGAATTTGTCAACGCCGACTTCGACGAAGACAACATAAGGTTCACCTTCCCGCCCTTTACCCGCATCATGACTATCCTCGGGGAGATGCTGCCCGAATACCGCTCCACCATACCGTCCAAACGGGCCGAGATAGAGGAGACGGTGGCGCGGATGCGCGAGGAGGGGATTGCGAGAATCGCTGCCATGGACATCAGCGTGAGCCGCATACGCCATGAGGAGCAGCTTCTCGAGGAGGAGCTGAAACGGACGGCGACGCAGATGATGAGAGACTACAGCATCGACTATCCGTCGCGTAGGCTGATGAGCCACGAGGACAACGAAATAAGGGAAATAGCAACACTTGCCGTGCGCGAGCGATACAGGCTCAGCAACATCTACTCGAGGGAGCGCCCGGCACAACAGGAGTCAGACCGCATCAACCCGCTGCTTCCCAGAGCTATGACGGAGCTGAAAAACGGGATCCTCGACCAGAAGCTCGGGAAGCTGATGGCGGAATTCCGCCAGATCGCCGGGAAAGGAGACATCGCCCGCGAGCACGAGCTCCAGATGGAGCTGGGGGCCATGATGGCCAAAAGGTCGCTGGTGGCGAAAAACATCGGAGAGCGCATCATCTGCCCGGCCTCCCGCCGTTAGACCCCGGTGAGGGGCGGCGGATGCAGTTTTCCGACACATATTTCCTGAAGTCGGCATAGTCGCCCATGAAGATGTCGAGGTCGGTCGGAGCATTGATGCCCTGGAGATTTCCTTTCTCTGAAAACTGCCAGATCTCAAGATGAGGCACACGCGGCATGTTGTCCTCGCTGTATCGGGCTATGAAGAAATCATAGCCCTCGAAGCCCTCCCCTTTCAGATAATTGTTGTAGTAGCTGTCGTAGGTATACAGCATCGGCCGGACGCCATAATGCTTCTCCATGGCCTCAAGCCACTTATGGGCGTAGGCGATAGCCTTATCCTTCTCGCGGGCCATCACGCTGTTGTCGAGCTCCATGTCGAGCACCGGCGGGAGGTCGCCCGGCTGTAGCGGAGTGTTGTCGATGAAATTCCTGATCTGGCCGTCGATGTCGGAGAGACGGAGGAAGTGATAGGCGCCGCGCACAATGCCGCAACGCTTCGCCTCGGCGAAATTGCGCTCGAAAGTGTGGGCCGTGAAATCGGTGCCCTCGCTCGACTTAATCAGCACAAACAGGACGGGCTGGAGATAGGGTGAGGACCTGAGTTTACCCGTGACTATGCCGTTGGCGTCGGCGTATAGAGTCAGGGAGTCCCATTCGATGCGTTTCTGGTGGTTGGAGACATCCATGCCGTAGACGAGATTGCCGGTGTGATAGTTCTGCCCCTCGGGATAATGTATCCTGCCTTTATCCCAGTGACCGAAGTCTATGGTGCCGTCGGCATACTCCATGCGGCCGAGGCCCTGACGTCGTCCGGCGGCGAAATGGCCGTAATAGACGTTGCCGTCGTTATAGCGGCATTCGCCGAAACCCTGCGGCATATAGTCATCGAAAGCACCTGAGTAGGAATAATCCTTCGTCACCATCAGGCCGTGGGTCAGGCGGCCGTCCTTGTCCCAGACACCGTCGTAAAGGCGACCGGATGCGGTTGCGAGGAAACCGGCGCCGTAGGGCACGCCATAGCGCCAGTAGCCTGAATAGACGTCGCCGTTGTCGAAACGGCGTGTGACGCGTATGCCTCCGGTCTGGACCCTGATGAAATAAGCGAGGAGTGCGCCGGCGATGATGGCGCACACCACGACGAAGAGTGCGACGAGTCTGTTATCAAAGAGAGCAGTCTTGATCTTAGCGGGTGATTTTCGATAATTCATAAGCGCAGGGCATTTGAATTATAACGTCCCGGGCCGCAGAAAGATTAAACATTCATCTTCGCTCAAGCTCGGCGAGCAGACAGTAGAGACCGGCGAGAATGGGAAATTGCCGCAAAATGGCGGATAAATACCGCAATCGGGCATAATAGTATAACAGGAATGCCTGAAGGTCGGAATAAATTTGTAATTTTGCAGCGTTAAGGCAATATCCGTTAAATAAAGGATATTGCCCGGATCCAGACCCGCTGGTGGCTTACCACAATAAAATGTCTCATGAATAGAACATCATCTACGATAAAACGCAGCATCCTCATCACATCGGCCGTCGCCCTATTGAGTGCAGCGGTGGCGATACTCATTTCCACCGGGTCGGTGCTGAAGGCAGCCAAGGGCAACCGGTATGACGCACTGATCAGGAACTCTGTGGAATGGAGCGCCATCAACACCATGAAGGAGGCGGACCGTCAGCTCAAGCTGGGAGACAAAGGGAAAGCCATGGTGCTGTATATGTCGGTGGCGGAACAGCTTGCGACCGACGACTCGGAACAGGCCATAGAGATGAGGACGAGGGCATGTATAAGACAAGGTGAGATCCATATGGAAGAGGGCAACTGCGGAGCTGCCCTGAAAGCGTATATGAAGGGGCTCGAGATCAGCGAGACCTCTGACAGGGAGCCGCATATCGCAGTCATCTATAAAAACATGGCACAGGTCTACAACCTCTTCCGCGACTATGAAAAGAAGAGGAGTCTCGAACAGACCGGACTCGAGAAGGCACGTGCGCAGCACGACACCACCACCATGATAACGCTGCTCAACAACCTTTCGCGTGGATACGTGGCATCGAAGAATCCGAAAATGGCCCGACGCTATTACAGTATGCTCGACTCGATAGCCAGGCATGGCACTCCGGAAGAGAAATATCAGAAAGACTACACGCAGGCAATGGTGGTGCGTTGCGAAGGGAGGATTGAAGAGGCCCTGAGGCGCTTCCACGAGCTCGCGTCACGCGCCGACAATGAGATTTCCGACCCGCGGTATAAGTGCTCCATCTACAACGAGATCTACTGGATATACAGCGAGATGCCCGCGATGCACGACTCCGCCGGTTACTACCTGAACAAGTGTATCAGGCTCGTGAAGGACAATAGGCTTTCGCTGATGTTCATGGATGAGATAAAGGAGCTCTCGCAGTATTATCAACGTATGGGAGACCACGGGCGCGCGATGAAATGGAAGCTCGAGTATCTCGAGCTTGCCGACTCGGCATATATCAGCAATGTGCGCCAGATCGACGGCGTGCGCAACCGGCAGTTCCTATATGAGATGGACAAGGCCGAGAGCCAGATCAATGCGCTCTGGCAGGAGAAGCGGCGTCACAACGAGGTCATCGCGCGACAGAGATGGATAATCGCCGGGACAGTGCTGGGCGTTATCGCCGCCATCATAATCATCTGGTATATCATTTCCCAGAACAGGCGCCTCACCGAAAGCTACCGCAGCATATATTCGCTCAATCAGACCCTGATGAACAATCATCGCGCGGAGACAGCAGCCAGACAGGCTCTCGAAGATGAAAACGAGAGGCTGCGGAGGGACCTGGCCGAGGCTGTGGAGGCCCATGATGCCAATTCGGACGACAGGCCACGGAACGACCGGGACACTCCCGCTAAAGAGAAATACAGCACAAGCAATCTTGCCGGCGAGCAGGAGAGAATCCTCACGCAGCGCATCCTCAAGGTTATGGAAGGCGACGACGGATGCTACTGCGATTCCGACTTCTCGCTGGGAGTGCTCGCCGAGAAAGTGGGCAGCAACGTGAAGTATGTCTCACAGATCATAAACGACTCCTTCGGCAAGAGCTTCAGCAATTACGTGAATGAATACCGCATCCGGGAAGCGTGCGCGCGACTGTCGGGCAAAGAACCCTACGGCAACTACTCCGTGAAGGGCATAGGAGAAAGCGTGGGCTTCAGGTCACACTCCACTTTCGTGGGAGTGTTCAGGAAAACGACCGGCATGACCCCCTCGATATACCGCAAGATCGCAATGTCGGATCACCCAGAAACACAGCAATATACAAATCACCGGGGTATGGATTCATAAATCCGGACCGGCCCGATTTGTGAAGAATATGGTGGATGTCTAAATTTGCAGCTAAGAAAATTTTCTTAGTACCAAAACCAATAATTGAATCAAATATGAACTATCTACCATTATCTATCGGCGTTCTGTTGCTGGCCGGGTCAGCCGTGGCATCAATACAGAGCGTTCGGAAAGTGCAGACCACGGGGGGCAAAGAGCGCGTAGCCCTGAAGACCACGTCACCGGCCCAGAAGGAAGCGGAGGTGAGCATCCTGAGTGAGAAGACCGTCGGCAATAACATCAGGCTCCGAACCGTAAGGGACAAAAGAGGACGCGTCTACCGTCAGGTAGTGAGAAACGGGAAAGCATCCAAAGGCTTCGCCGACCGCACGGAGCTTCCGAAGCTGGAGCCTTCGGCCAACGCCTCCTTCTACGAGGGATTCGAAGGGTGGCCGGAAGTGATCAACTGGATACCGGAAGGGTGGACAGAAATCAACACTCCGGAGAATCAGCCGACGGAAGACATGATGAACCGCAACATCGACAACACCTGGCACGGCGACTATACAGGCGACGGCTACTGGACCGACATCACCACCGACGGCCAGTATGAATGCTATATCCATTTCGCCTACACCATCGACTATACCGACGATGATGGAAACGAGATCCACATCGAGAAATCGCCGCAGGACGAATGGCTAATCTCCCCGGAATTCCACGTAAAGGAGAACCAGGACCTCTTCTTCCTTGCCCAGGTGGACGTCAGCTCGATATATCCCCTCGACTGGAATACCATGGAATACGACCGCAGCCAGCTCAACGGCGACCTTGTGGTGAAGATATCGACCGACGGAGGAGAGACCTGGAGCGACCTCTGGAAGGCTTCGGAGAGCATTGCCTCCAAGCTCAGCGACGACGAGCTGAAAAACATCCTCGGCGACATGAAATACCGCAGCATCTCAGTGTCGATGAGCGAGTATTACGGCCGCGACGTGAAGCTCGCCTTCGAATACATCAACAACTTCATCAACGGCAACAGCGTCAACTCCATGTCGATCGACGGGATTCTTGTGGACGCTCCGCAGGTGAAGGCAGGATATGACATACCCAGAGGCGGCATGATGGCCGGCTTCGACCGCGAGGGATATATCTTCAACGGCTCGATGACCATCCTTCCGCCCTACCGCGACGTGACCTGGGAAAGCGGCAACAACCAGTATGCTGAAACCACCACCTGGACATTCCTCAATCCCGAGACCGGAGAGATGGACCTTGCTTTCGACACATCCGACGCCACTATGTCGATGGTATGCACAGGTCAGGACGTATATCCCTATCCCGTTATCAAGGCTGCCAACGCATTCAGCGAGGACACCTATCAGTTCGGCGCCGGCGACAATCCTGAAGGCGGCATCGTCTACGCAGGAAAGTTTCCGAAGATCGAGACGGAGAACGGCCTCAACAAAGTGCCCTTCATGAATCTCGACTATGTCCACAAGGAGCTGTTGCTCCACTATTTCTCAGAGGGCAACTACGTGTTCGGCACATGCTCCGACGACACCTGGGGCGACTACATATGCACCGGATTCGGCAATCTTTTCCCCGCAGGCGCCGCACCCTTCACCCTCAAGGGCGTATATGTAGGTCTTGGAGAAGTAGACATGGACGACGACGCCGAGATCAACGTGGAGGTCTACACCCGCGACAGCTACGGCTACCTGAGCATCGCTCCCATCGGCACATCGAAACTGACAGGCGCAGAAATCAACGCCGCGAAGCAGGACACATGGTTCTGGTATCCCTATTTCCCGCTTGTCGACGCCGAGGGCAATGACCTCAACTATACCACCACAGAAGATCTCGTGGTCTTCGTGAAAGGCTATAACGAGAGCGACAAGATACGTAAGTTCGCCTGCTACGGCCAGGGACAGAACAACACTCCCGACAGGAACTACGCATACGTTATGCTGAAGGGGTCTGGCTGGGAATTCGAGCAGGCAGCCTCCGACGTGCTCCAGGACTTCTCCAACGCGCTCTGCATCGCTCTCGACGGCAGCTACAACTACCTGCATGCCGATGCGACGGAATATTCATTCGATACAGCCGGCAACGCCCTTGAGATTACAGTAGAAGCCGGATGCGACCCCGATGAATGGCACGTGAAGGACATCGCAGGCGAGTCTTCGCTGGCAGCTCCCGTAGCCGACGGATGGCTGACCCTCTCGGCACGCGAGGACGGAAACGGCCGTTACATACTCACCGCAGAGGCAGCCGCCACGGAGACCGACCGCGAGATGAACGTCACTATCGCAGACGCATCCGGCAATGAGCTCACGCTTCTGATCAGGCAGCCCAAGACAAGCGGCATAGCCTACATAGCCGACGCAGATACCCATGTATATAGGAGAGTCGGCAGAATCATGGTGAGCGGCGCTATGGCTGGACAGCAGATCACAGTGTACACAATCGACGGCCGCATAGTGGCCCGCGCAGAAGCCGATGCCGACGGCAATGTCTCCTTCAATATGGCTGGCGGAGTCTATCTCGTTAAGACAGGCACCCGAGTGAACAAGATAATGTAAAACAGCAAATACCGATACCGACATGAAACACCAAGTAATGATCTCGCTGGCCGCGGCTTCACTGGCAGCGTCTGTCTCCGCACAGACCTCCGTGAGCACATATACCGCGCATACCTCCTTAGGTCGGCAAACGATTCTCCCGACATGCATGCGTCCTACAGGAGAGCTGAAAGTGCTCGAACAGCATAAAGTGGCCGATGGCATCCTGACCCGCACAGTATGCAATGCCGAAGGCAAGGTGTATCGCGACATCGTTCGCAATGGAATCGCCACCCCGGCTCCAGAGACGCGCACCATACGTCGCGAGGCATCGGCCGACGCCTCGTTTTACGAGGATTTCGAAAGCGCTCCCGACCTTTCGGAAAACCCCGACTTCATACCTGAAGGATGGTCGGAAATAAACACCGAGGGAAACCTCTGGCGCGACGACATGCCCTACTGGCTGAGCTGCAACAACTGGCGTGTGACTGACACCGGCGACGGCTACTGGACAGCCATCACCACCAACGGAGTGAAAGAATGCTTCATCCATTTCGCCTATAAGGTGGAATACAACTACGAAGGCGACACGCCGACTACCGTGATACCGATCGCGCCCCAGGATGAATGGCTCATCACTCCGGAGTTTGTCGTAAAGGAGGGCCACAAGCTTTATTTCGACCTCGAGGTGGACCTCGGTTCCGTCTACTACTACGACTGGGGCACATCCCAGTATGACTACGACCGGCTTGAGAACGACCTTGAGGTGTTGGCCTCGACCGACAACGGCGAGAGCTGGACCCCACTGTGGAAGGTCTCTTCCGATATGGTCGACGGCAGATATACCGACAGCGAGCTCTACGGCTTGATGGCCCAGCTGAAATACCACACTGTCTCCATACCGCTTGCCGACTATTTCGGCAAAGAGGTGAAACTGGCCTTCCGCTATATCAACGTCAGCACCCCGGAGCACAGCTGCGGCAACTCCATGGCCATCGATGCCGTTATGGTCGATACCCCCGCATCCTTCGCGGAGTATAATGTGCCGGAGCACTCGCTCCTCCAGGGCATCACCAACGACGGATATGCCGACCCGCGCCATATCCTCGTGCTGCCTCCCTACACAGGCATAACCTGGAGCGCCACGAGCAGCACAAGCAATGAAGCCTACAGCTGGGCATTCTACGACCCGGAAAGCGGCGAGATGAGCAATGTCTACGACACGCAGGAAGTGATACACACCGGCGTCTATTCAGGCGACGAGATTATCCCGTATCCTGTGCTTACAGCCTCCAACGAATTCAATTCGATGACGTTCCAGTTCGGAGAAAACGATGAGGACCAGGGCGGCATCCGCTACACCGGCTCGGTGCCCGACATCGACGGCAAGGCAGTGAATCTCGGCAACTACGATTTCATCAGGAAAGGAATCATAACCCCCGCCTTCGAAGCCGGCAGCTATTGCTTCGGCACATGCAAGGAGGGCACATGGGGCTCTCTGGGAGCCGAGACGGGCTTCGGCAACCTGTTTGAGACACCGCAGGCTCCCCTCACCATCAATGAAGTCAATGTGGCTTTGGGTGTCTATGATGCTGATCCGGATGCAGAGTTCATCCTCGAGCTATATGAGATCGACGACTATGGCTATGCGGGTTCGGAACCGATATTCACCAGCAGGTGCACCGGCGCCGACGTCGAAGGCTCCGCTCCATATTACAACATGTGTTTCAAACTGAAGGATGCCGAGGGCGCTCCCACCGAGTTCGTGCTCGACAGGAGGATCCTGATGCTTGTCAGCGGCTTCCTCGACAATCCCAAGGTCCGCGCAATAGGCGCCATGACACAGGGTGAGCTGAACGATGCCGACCATAACTACGCATGGATCAAATTCTATGACAAGAGCGACGGCTGGACCGGCTACCGCAAGGCCTCCGACGTGCTTGTAGATTACTCCAACGCCCTGATAATTGGAGTTAAGGGAAGCTATAACTTCTTCCACTCCTCGCAGACGGAATTCACAATCGCTGGTGAAGAGGGCTACAGCCGCGAGATGGAGATAGAGGCCGGAAACGCTCCGGAGAAATGGAACGTGGCGACAACCGCCGGCGACCGGTCGCTCTCCGCGCCTGTGACCGACGAATGGCTAACCATCTCGGCATACGAGCGCGACGGACACCGCTACCTGAAGTTTGCCGGTGAGCCTCTCGGCGAGGGCAAGCGCAGCAAGGAAGTCACTATCTCCACAATCGGTGCTCAGCCGATAACGATCACCGTGACCCAGGATGCCGATTTCGACGGCATAGAGAATGTGACAGTAGAGCCGGCCAAGGTGGTTGTAGGCAAAGAGACCATCACTGTGAGCGGCGCCATAGCCGGGCAGCCCCTTATACTCTACACAGCTAACGGTGTGATCGCCGGGAATGTGATGGCAGACAATGGCGGCAACGCCGTCATCTCGCTCAGAGGCATCGGCAGCGGCATCTATATGCTGCGCGTAGGCAACAAAGTCTATAAAGTGATGCGCTAAGAGATAGCGAACATTAACCATAGAAAGAGGCTCCGTCAATAAATCATGACGGAGCCTCTTCTTTATTGTGGATAAAGTGATTCTGACTTCGGATTTACTTCCGCGTATGATGTAATGGAGTCATCAATCGAAACGGGTGGAGCCGATCTCCTTACCGTCAGCAGACAGTCGGACTTCCAGGATATCACCTTCTGCGGGCGTACCGTCGGAAGGGATTGACAACGTAACCGTATCGTATGGTTTCACTGGGCTAATGATGGAAGTGCCGGAGAGGCTGTTGCCGCTGATGATGCGGATCTCGGTCTTTTCCGATTGAGACAGGCCGAAATTCTCCACCACCACCTGCCAGACACCGGAATCCCGGTCGTATACCGGCTTTCGCGGGGAAAGTATTGCCGGACGGTAGTTGACGTATGGGAGTCGGGCATACCCCGCCACAGGCTCTCCATCCTTGTCCTTTCCTATCAGCTTCGGAGCGAACTCATCTGCATCGATGCCGCTGCCATTGCCATCGAAAGTCACTATCAGGTCATCACCCTCACTGCGCCAGGCGACGGGGCGGGCTCCCCTGCCGTAATTGACTTCATTATACGAGCCGAAACGCAGGGAGCCTATGTCGAGCCGTGAGGCAGGCTTGAAATCATCCTCACCTTTTATGCAGAGCTCGATCTTCTCTGTTGAGGAAGTGATTGGCTTACGGTTGAGCACATCCAGGAGAAGGTCGCGACGCAGGGGAATACAGATGTTTTTCGAGCTGTGGTTGTCATTGGGAAGGTCTTCCCACTTTATGGTGTCGATGACGGCGAAATTCATCTGCACGGGACGCCCCTGCAGATCCTGGAACACCTTTGCACGCTCATACTTGAACCAGCGCTCCACACTGCCGTCCTCATGACGGGAGACTCCCGGCACGTATGCCTCGCCGGGCTCCGTGACCCAATGCACACCATCCAGGGAGCGCTGATAGAACGCGATGCGTCCGAGCCAGTCGTTGACGATGTGGTGGTATTGCAGGGAATCCCGCCACACTACCGGATCCTCAAACTCACCCTCTACCGGCGGATAGATGCGGCTCTCGGTGATCTGGCGATAGGGAGCCACACCGTCTCGGCTGATCCAGACACCACCACCGCGACAGACAGCCAGACGCGAACCGTCCTGGCGGCGTGCGAACGTGACGTTGGAGAGTCCTTCAATTATGCGGCGGTCGCGGGTATCGAAATCAAAATGCCTCTTCTCCCATGGGCCGTCGAAGCCGTCGGCGATATAGTAGGCGTCGATGACATAGACCACTACCCTGCCGTCGTCGAGACGGTAGGCCTCCGGATTATGTCCGGGGCCGATGGTGTCGGTGATGTGGTATGGCCCATGCAGCTTTGTGCCTTCGGCATGATAGACCGTCGATTGCGGCCATGTCATGTGTCCCTTGGGGGAATTCTCGGGCCAGCCACATACATATAGGTGATATGTCCCATTCTCGTCCTGGAGTATGTTGCCGCCCCAGAAAGAGATGTCGGGCGCCTCAATGCCGTTGTCGGCAAATCGGGGCACGACATCGGCCGCTCCCCAGACATCGGATGAGGGAGTGCCGTCGGGCATAGGAAGGAAACGGTCGACGAAACGAGCGCCGAGAATGAGATTGTCCCATTCGGCCGGGCGTTGCCGCTCAGTGACCTGCGCCGACATCAACACCGGCAATATAGAGATTGCAAGGGTTGTGTAAATACTTTTAAATCTATTCATGATGATGGTCATATTGCGCAAAGATAATGATTTCTTGCGACAATCAGAATAATAATAGCGCGAATCAGTAGGGCTGTAAAAGGAAATTTGTAATTCTCCGCGATATAAAACGGGAAAAACGGGGATAAAATTAAAAGCAAGCAAATAAACGGATTAGCAAGAGGCTGGTTTTCCGCGATTTGCCTGCAAATGGGGCGATTTTCTCAAAAAGTACACCTTTTGTACCCCGTTTCAAGAACATTCGGGATATGTGAAGTGTTAAGGACTGTAAACGGCGATTTTCAAAATCTTATGACCGCGCTTATCTTTGCGGAAAATTCATGATTTATGGCAAAAATAGAAAATCGCAAGAAACAGAATCCCAAGCTCCAACAGTCCGAGTTGAGCGATGGACGCGCCAGTCTCTATCTGGAATACTATATAGGAAGAACCGAGACTCCCGTGCTTGACGAGAACGGTGAGCAGGTGTTCTACACCGAAGGGGCAATGGCGGGGAAACCCAAATTCAAAATCAAGCATACCCGTAAAAAGGAGAACCTCAACCTCTACATCTGGCTTCATCCCAGAACACCGCAGGAGCGATTGCAGAACAGGAACACACTCGCGCTTGCCGAGAAGATACGCTTCGAGCGTGAGCAGACATTTCTCGAAGACCGCGAAGGATACCGTCTTCGCAAGGAAATGGACGATGATTTCATCGAGTTCTGCCGTGAGTTCTGCAAATCCCCTACGCTTACCAAGCACATTCAGGATGTGCAGAGCCGTGGACTGAAGAAATTCATCCGTTTCCTTGAATCCACTCCGAGATACGAGAAATTCAAGGACAGCCTGAAGATGAAGCAGCTTACACCTGAAATGGTGGGTGCGTTTGTAGAATACCTGAAAGCCAACGGACGGGGCGACGGGCCGAAAGCCTATTTCCGGCTGTTCAAGCGTATGGTTACCGCAGCTGTTGACAAAGACCTCATCAAGAAGAACCCCTGTCGCGGCTTCGTCATAAAGAACGACAACATGACCCTGCAAAAGGAGATTCTGTTGCCCGAAGAAATTGACCGTCTTGTGGCGACACGTTTCGACGGCGAGAAAATCGAGATACACCGGGCCTTCATTTTCGGTCTTTATACCGGGGCGCGCTGGTGCGACACAAGCAAACTGACTTACCGCAATGTGGACTATACCACAAAGACCCTGCGTTTCCAACAGCAGAAAACAAAGGGGCACAGCAATTGCAGCTGGGTTATAGTTCCGCTGAACGACACACTAATCCGTCTTATCGGACAGCCGGGAAGCGACGATTACGACGAGCGCATATTCAAGGTGCCTCTTTATGACACCTGCAACCGCTATCTCGGCAAATGGGTGAAGAGGGCCGGAATAAAGAAAAAAATATCATGGCACTGCGCCCGCCACAGTTTTGCAGTGAATGTACTTAACCGAGGAGCCAACATCAAGACGGTATCAAGTCTTCTCGGCCACACATCGCTAAAGATGACAGAACGGTATCTCCATGTCGTTGACAGTCTGAAACAGGATGCAATAGACTCACTCGGAGAAATCAAATTCAGTGCCGTAGGCAGCTGAGTAAATTATACTTCAATAGTCTGAAAGAACCGATGAATCGTAATGATTTGTCGGTTCTTTTGTCATATATATGCCCTGCGAATGACAATATAATGCCAATCTCCTGCCATAAGCATATTTATAAAATCAAAACAGTCGTTGACATTGTTGTTTTCATTGTGCTGCGGAAACCCCGTGATTCGCGGGTATGCCAAACCCTGTAAACTATACAAGCATATTAGTCCTGATTGGACACATTCACCACATAGGAACGTGGGATTTTTATAAATACACACCGCAGCGTCCGCTTTTACGATAAATGGATAATACAAGTTTTGTGATTCTCCCTGTCGAAAAGGTCAGGGAGATGATAGAGATTGCCGTGTCCGGTTGCTTTGATAAGGTACTTGCCGCATTGCAACCCAGACATGAGTCGGAATCGGTTGACATAGAGGGAGCTTTGGAGTTTCTCAATTCCAACGGCTACCGTATAGCCAAAGGGCAACTTTATAAGGAGACTTCTGCGGGAAACATACCCTATCACAAATTCGGGCACCGGCTGCATTTCAAAATATCGGAACTGCGGGAATGGGCGGAAACACGACTTGTGAACGGTAATTCCGTGGGGTACTACTGCAACGGCAAGTTTAACAAACGACGATGACAGCCGGATATTGCGCGTTGGCAGAATGTTGGCAGGACAACGGCAGACACCTGTCAGGGAATCTTACACATATACAGCGTTTTATCACTGAAAATCGTCATAAGAGATAATTAAAATCAGTACAGACAATGATAAATAATCAAAGACCCCCTCCCGGATGCGAAGCCATCCGAAAAAGGCATAGATACTGTGCCACTCAGAAAAATCAATTAACATAATTGGAGCGAAATCGTCAGAGAGGCTCCCTAACACCTAATCACTACTTCAAATGACTGAAACAGTAACAGTTTCAAGCAGCGAATTAAGTGCTATGAGAGCCGAACTGAGGGATCTCCGGGGCACTGTCGCATCGCTGGCGTCAATCATTCATAAAATGGTTCACTCGCCGGCTACCATCAGACATAACAAGGATGATGAACACCGTTCACTCACCGATGCGGAACGCGAATACCGAATCGACCGTCAGGAGCTTCAGGCACTCCTCGGTGTAAGCGAGAGGACTGCATACCGCAGGATAAAGGACTACGGATTCCGGGTGTTGCGAGAGAAGGGGGATGCGAGGTTCATTCTCGGAGAAGTCGCTGACCTTATAAGTCATCATGGACTCGGCTGGCACCCCTCCGCACTTGACAGGATACTGTCAAGACGCTCCATAAAATCAAGGACACGACTGGCATGAACCGGACATTTGAGAAAACCGTCCTCGGCCTCCTCCAGACAGTTCTGGAAAGAATGGACTTTCTTGAACGGAAGATAACATCCAAAGGAAACTGTCCGCAGGAGGAGCCGAGAAGATGGACACCGAAAGATGTTGAGCGCAGGTTCGGCCTCGGTCTTCGCCAGCAGTACAATCTGAGAGCCAAAGGAATCCTGCCGTACTTTCAGAAAACTCCCAACGGTCCGATCTCATATCTCCCGGCCGATGTTCTTGACTACTATTTCGGAGACGGCGGAATTCCGCCGCAAAAACAACCATAAGTAAAATTACAATATGGCACAAGACCAGACTAACGAGAAAGACCAGGTGCTTATCGCCCGGAACAACGAGACGGGAGAAACAGGTGCTGTAAAAGGTCTGAAACAGGACGGCACACCGGACATGACGCCGTCGAAGTCCGCCAAACTGAGCGATCTCGTGGTATTCAATATCCACAAGAACCCGCTGGAGGCTTTTCTCTCCAACTTCGTAAGGCAGTGCAAGAACCCTTCGATGTTCAGTTTCTTCAAAGTGGATGCCGACAACGTGAACAGTGTCGGGCAGGTCGTCGAAGACGCGCTTAAAGACCCGGAGGCGAACAAAGCCATGCTTTCCGAGGCTAAAGTGGAAGTGAAGGCGGCGAACCGCAACAGCCATGCTATTGACGAATCCAGAATCGACTGGCAAGGTCTGAAAGACCGCTGGGGCATAGACCGCGAAACACTTGAAAAAAGCGGAGACCTCAAGGAGATGCTCTACAACCGCAAGTCCCGGCTGGTAACCATTACCCCGACATTCGCCGGCGAGAAGTATTCGCTGGAAGCGCGTCTGTCATTCCGCGAGGATGCCAACGGGAATATCAAGGTCGTACCACATTTTATCCGCAAGGAGCCGAATCTCGATCAGGAGTTCAACGGAGTCAAGTTCACGGACGAGGACAAGCAGAACCTCCGTACCACCGGCAACCTCGGAAGGCTCGCCGACGTCGTTGACAAGGAGACCGGGGAGGTCATCCCATCGTTCATCAGCATCGACCGCCAGACAAACGAGATACTCAGCGTACCCGCCAAGTCCGTATTCGTCAAGGACACCATCGGGCAGACTAAGCTCGACATGGGAGAGATCAACACCCTCAAAAGCGGCAAAGCCATTCCGGACAAGGAAATAGTTGACCGCAGGGGCAATAAATATACTGTCACTCTTCAGGTAAGCGCGGACAGGCGCGATGTGGAATTTGTGCCTTCATACGCTTCTCAGAAACAGGCGCAGAGTGAAAGCAACGGTCAGAAAAAATCCACATGGCTCACTCAGGACGGTAAAATCAAGCCTATCACAAAATGGGCCGGTGTGCCGATGACCGAGAAGCAGCAGGCGGACTATGTCGCCGGCAAGACCGTGGTCCTCGACAATATGGTTGACAAGGAGGGGAAACCCTGCACCGTCTATCTGACATTCAACATGAACAAGCAGCGTCCCACCACCTCATTCAAGGATCCGCGTCAGGCTGAGTCGATAACTCCTGCCAACGAAAGCCGCACCCAGATGGCTGTCAACAATGACGGAAAGACCGACGAGGCGACTAAGAAAATCAAGGAGCCTCTCGACAGAGGACAGACCGGTCCGAAGGACGAGAACCAACAGAAAAAATCAAAGGGGCGCAAGATGTGACCTCCCGCACAGCCCCGTCCACTTTATCCAACATCCAAAACTAAAAACAACCGTAAAAATGAATAATATACTTATAATCACAGAAAGCCGCACCGTGGCAAAGACAATCGCACAGGCGCTTGGCGCCAACGTACTCCACAAAGGATACTTCGGCAAAGGACAGATTGCCGTCACATGGACAGGCGGCGGCATCATCTCCTCGCGTCCCAAATGCAAGTTCCAGTTCACCGTGTCCTCGGACATGACGGCTGACGAGACATTTGCCGCCAACTTCGACTTCTCTGTACGCAAGGACAGCAAGGGTAAAGGCAATCGCCGCGCCAGCGAGAAGGACGAGGCCCAGATAGGCGTGATACAGCACCTGTGGCGCAACGCCGCGACAATCGTCAACGCCATGAAGCCTTCCGCTCCCGGAGAAGTGATATTCACTTCTTTGAGCAACTATATCGGCATCGACCGTCCCGTCGTGCGAATGTGGCTGACATCCATAACCCGCAAGGAGATTGTGGCATCACTGGAGAACGGCGGCAACGCTCCCGAATACTATGCCGGGTTCCATGACAACGCGATTGCGGAACATACAATCGGTGCGCGTCCGATAGAACCCGACTATGCCGGGCTGGAACCATCGCAGGGACTGTGGTGTATGGCGGACCTCAAAGCCGCAGCCCTGACACTATGGGGCTGGGCGCCAGCGAAAACAGCCGGTGTAGCATATGCCCTATACAACAAGGGCCTCATCAGTTATCCGTCCGACAATACATCCACACTCCCCCTCTCGCTGGCTTCAACCGTCGGGGACACATTCGCCAACCTGCGCCATCATCCCGTTCTGGGCAAGAAGGCGACTTCGGTGTCAGTGACAGGAGCCGAAAGCGTATGGTCCGACAACACTGACGCGCTCCATGCCGTAACGGTAACCGGACTCTATCCCGTTGACCTCTCACGGGAGGAAGAAATGCTCTATATCGTCGTCGCTGACCACATACTCGATGTTTTCAGCCCCGAAAAGAGCGAATGAGAACTGAAAATCCCGGATTTATTTCGCGTTCTGCGGATAAATGACTAATTTAGCCACTGAATCACAGTCGTTAAACGGTTATTTTCGTTTTGGCTGTGGATAAAGTGGCAGTAGGCGGGAGGGAAACCCGCCTACTTTTTTACCGGCGCATAAGCCGGCCATGCCCTCCATAAAGAATAAGAAGGAGGACAGCGCCATCGGAAAATCCACACTGAAATGGAAACACCGAAAAAGTACGGTGAGCCGGATTTCTACACCGGTTATCTCCGTGAACATCTTAAAGAACATCATTTCGACAAAGAAAACACACAGAAATTCATAGAGAACCGCGTCGATGACGCACTTGACACATACACCGGAGAGTTCGCATCCGGCAGACCGCCTTATATCTGCCATGAACTTGCAATGCGGACACTGCTTGAAAAACTGTATGTCTCCCGCTTCGACATAGTATATCATATTATAGAGGAAGACTGCTGGCTGCGCCTTGACCCGTCTGTATGGGAAGTGACGGCTCTGCACTTCGCGGCAGACAGGGATATAAACGCGATACTTGACAAGTATGGCGTTGACGGCGGATTTCTTGAAAAGGAGGGTTACCCGGCGATGCGTCTGGAGCTTCTCGGCATACTGAACGAGAAACTGGACGGCTATGAGTTATAACCGCCTTCAGACAATGCGTGACAACATCGAGGCTATAAGGCTCGCCCTGAACCTCGGTGTTGCCGGACGCACTGCGCAGACTCCCGAAGAACGGGAGGTGCTGAGAAAGTACGCCGGATTCGGCGGTCTGAAATGTATCCTCAATGATGCAAACGAACTGTCAGACGCTGCCAAGTGGAGCAAATCCGACATCGAGCTGTTCATGCCTACGGTTGAACTACGCCGCCTTATCCACGATTATTCTAAGGATGACAAGGAGTTTACACGGTACATGGACTCCCTCAAAACCTCGGTGCTGACTGCGTTTTATACGCCTTTGCCCGTTGTGGATGCTCTCTCTGATGCTCTGAAATATTCCGGTGTGGAGGTAAAAAGTTTTCTTGAACCGTCAGCCGGACAAGGTGCTTTCATCGACTCTTTCCTGCGAAATGATCGTTATCCCGGTACGGAAGTGCTGGCGTATGAGAAAGATTTGCTTACGGGTAAAATCCTTTCGGCGCTGCATCCGTCAATCCTGACCCGGATAGAGGGATTCGAGAAGATTGAGCGTGATTTCAACGGCTATTTCGATGTCGCCGCCTCAAATATTCCTTTCGGGGATTTTGCGGTTGCAGACCCGGCGTATGCGGTGAGCAAAGAGATCGCCTACCGTCAGGCGACAAAGACGATTCACAATTATTTCTTCCTGAAGGCTCTCGACCAAGTACGCGAGGGAGGTCTTGTAGCGTTTATCGCCTCGCAGGGCGTTATGAACGCTGCCTCTCCTTTTGTGAGGATGGAACTTGTGAAACGCGCAGACCTTGTGGCGGCTCTGCGTCTGCCAAACAATACTTTCTCCGACAATGCCGGAACTGATGCGGGTTCTGACCTGATCATACTCCAGAAGCACACGGGAAAGAAAGCGTTATCGGCAGACGAAGAATTTTTCATCCAGTCAGTTGTTGACCGAGGTACGAAGGTATCCGGCAACAAGTTCTTTCAGGCATTTCCCCAGAATGTCATTTGCACCGATGCCAAAGTAGGTACAGACCAGTATGGGAAACCGGCTATCGTCTATACACATACAGGTGGTGTTGACGGTATTGCCGAAGATCTGCGCAAGGCACTTGATGAATCGCTGCATCTCCGTCTGAATCTCGAACTGTATAATCCCAACGGGATAAAGCCGCCGACACCTGACCCTGTCAAGCCGACGCCGACACCCCCGACTCCAAAGCCGGAGGAAAAACCGGAAGTACCGGAACAAAAGCCACTCGCCGAAAAAATTGAGCAGAAAAACGAACCGTTGCTCAAACAGTATCAGGAAATGAAAAAGAAACATCCTGATGCGATTCTATTGTTCCGTGCCGGGGATTTCTATGAGATTTTCGGAGAAGACGCGGTGCAAGCCTCGGATATACTCGGTATTACCCTCACACGACGGCAGAACGGGATTGACAGCCGCATCGAGCTGGGCGGATTTCCCCATCATGCCCTCGATATGTATCTGCCCAAACTTGTGCGGGCCGGAAAACGTGTGGCAATATGTGAGCAGTTGGAAGCCCCGAAGCTGAAAAGGACTACTGAGAAGAAAGCCGATGCTCCGAAACGGGCACCTAAGACATCGAAGGTAACAGATACGCCTCTTATTGCTCAGTTCAAGGAAATAAAGGGAGAACATCCCGATGCACTGGTGCTTTTCAGAATAGGAGACTTTTATGAAACTTTCGGCAAGGATGCGGTCGAAGCTTCCGAAGTATTGGGAATTACCCTTACCAGAAGGCTGAACGGGAAAGCTGATACCATCGAGCTGGCGGGATTTCCGCAGCACGCGCTTGATGCTTACCTCCCGAAACTTATCGCTGCCGGCAAAACAGTGGCTCTCTGCGAGGAATCCAATGACAATATTCATAAGATGACGGTTGCTGAGATTGTCACTCCGCAAGATAAGGCACAAAAGAAGGTTGAGCCGAAGCCGGAAGCGCCAAAGACTTCCGCCGACCCTCTGAAACCGGAACCGGTCAAAGAGATAGAAACCGACGGTGGACCGGATTATACCGATAATCCTGACCCTCGTCTTTTCGCGTACAATCTTTTCGGGGAGCTGGAGCCGATACAGAAAAAGAACAACCGCCGGCAGTATAAAGAGAAGCCGGAAGAAAAGAACAAACCTGCGCCACGTGTTGAAGACAAGCCTGTAAAGACCCCTGCATTCCGCAAACTGAACGAGAAGGAGCTGGAGTTCTACGGAGCCTTGAACTGGGATGACAATCCTCCTATCAACGGGTTTTACGAGGCCATGATGTCGATTGCCCACCGCCAGATGGAGGAAATGCGTCTGGAGCGGGAGGCACAGGAGGCGGCACGTGGCGCCGGGATAGCTTTCGGCGAAACATATATTGAAAAGACAGAGGGAGATTTCATCCCCGGCGGTCATAACAGGCCGTCTAACGTCACGGCTATCCCGATAGAGCGTGCAGAGCGCGATATGTCTCCCCGTCCTTTCTCGGAGGATATTCAGTTCTTTCACAAGAACGGCTCTATGGTGGTACAGGACGGTATGGTCGGAGTCCTTTCGGATGTCCGCAAGACCGGCGCGACATTCAACCCACTTGAAATGAAACCGGAACAGGAGAAACGCGCCATGCTTTACATAACCATATCGGAAACATACCAGCAGCTTTACAATTATGAGGCGGAGACCCATGAGCCAAGCGAACATCTGCGCGAACACCTCAATCAATATTACGATGAGTTTGTCGAAAGATACGGCAATCTGAACGATAAGCGTAATGTCCGGTTCATCATGGGCGATGCCAACGGGCGCGACGCGCTGGGTCTGGAGCGAACCGAGAACGGCACGATTGTCAAGGCTGATATATTTGACCATCCCGTTTCCTTCTCCGTTGACGAAGTCACATCCGTCGATACTCCGATGGAGGCACTGACTGCATCGCTCAACAAATACGGCAGTGTAAATCTCGAATATATGTCGTCACTGGTGGACATGGATGAAGACTCCATTATACAGAATCTTGAAGGACACATATATTATAATCCGCTTGTGGAGAACTACGAGATAAAAGACCGCTTCATCGCCGGCAATGTCGTTGCCAAAGCCGAATCCGTGAGGGCATGGATTGACCGTGAGGAAGAACGCATAAAGGGATTTCCGGGCTATGACGGCATCGAGCCGTTCATCGCCATGTCAAAGGATTCCCTCAAAGCATTGGAGGAAGCCCGGCCCCGCCGCATCGAGTTCGACGAGCTGGATTTCAACTTCGGTGAGAGGTGGATTCCGGCAGAAATATACTCGGCGTATATGTCTGATTTCTACGAAACGGATGTGAGGATAGCCTATTCTTCCTCAATGGATGAATACTCGGCCGAAGCCTCCCGCAAGAACATGAAGATATGGGAGGAATTCTGCGTAAGGGGCTACTACCGCACTTACGACGGCATGAGTCTTCTCAGACACGCCCTGCACAATACCGTACCCGACATAAAGAAGTCAATCGGAAAGGATGACGACGGACATGACATAAAGGTGCCGGACAGCGAGGCGATACAGCTTGCCAATACCAAGATAGATGAAATACGCAACGGATTCTCCGAATGGCTGGAGGCTCAATCGCCGGAGTTCAAGGAACGGATGGTGGAATTGTATAACGACAAATTCAACTGTTTCGTCAGACCCCGGTACGACGGAAGCCATCAGACATTCCCGGATTTGAACATGAGGATGCTCGGAGACCGCTATGGCATCAGCTCCATCTATCAGTCGCAGAAGGATTGCGTCTGGATGCTCCTTCAGAACGGGGGCGGAATATGTGATCATCAGGTAGGAACCGGCAAGACGCTGATAATGTGCGTGGCGGCACATGAAATGAAACGCCTCGGCCTCGCCCACAAGCCCATGATTATCGGGATGAAGGCGAATGTGGCGGAAATCGCCATGACCTATCAGACCGCTTACCCCAATGCAAGGATTCTCTATGCCGATGAAAAGAGTTTCAAGGCTGACAACCGCGTCAATTTCTTCAACCGGATAAAGAACAACGACTATGACTGCATCATAATGTCGCATGACCAGTTCGGGAAGATACCGCAGTCGCCGGAAATGCAGCAGCAGATTCTTCAGGCTGAACTTGACACGGTTGAGGAAAACCTCGAAGTGGTGAAGCAACAAGGGCATGATGTGTCGCGTGGTATGCTCAAAGGTCTTATCAAGCGGAAGGAGAACCTTACCGCCAAGATTGCAACCATCCAGTATCAGATGGAACAGAACAAGGACAGCGTCGTTGATTTCAAGCAGATGGGTATAGACCACATCTATGTTGATGAATCACAGAATTTTAAGAACCTTATGTTCAATACACGGCATGACCGTGTGGCAGGGTTGGGCAACAGTGAGGGAAGCCAGAGGGCGCTCAATCTGTTGTATGCGATACGCACAATTCAGGAGCGCACAGGCAAAGACCTCGGTGCTACATTCCTGTCTGGTACTACAATCAGTAACTCGCTTACTGAGTTGTATCTGTTGTTCAAGTATCTGCGTCCGAATGAACTTGAAAGGCAGGAGATCCGATGCTTCGATGCGTGGGCCGCAATCTTTGCCAAAAAGACAACCGACTTCGAGTTTAATGTCACGAATAATATTGTCGCGAAGGAGCGTTTCAGGTACTTTATCAAGGTGCCGGAGTTGGCTGCGTTCTATAACGAGATAACAGACTACCGCACGGCAGAGGATGTGGGGGTTGACCGTCCGCATAAGCATGAGATACTCCACAATATTCCTCCGACCCCGGCGCAGGAAGAGTTCATACAGAAGCTGATGGAATTTGCCAAAACCGGCAATGCCACAATCCTCGGCAGAGCGCCGTTGTCTGAAACCGAGGAGAAGGCGAAGATGCTTATAGCCACGGACTATGCCCGCAAAATGGCACTTGATATGCGTATGATTGACCCTGAATATGGAGATGACCCGAACAACAAGGCCAGCCACTGCGCCAGTATGATAGCCGAGTATTACCGCAGATATGACGAGCAGAAAGGAACACAGTTTGTGTTCAGCGATTTATCGACATATAAGCCCGGCGAGTGGAATATCTATTCTGAAATCAAGCGCAAGCTGATTGAAGACTACGGTATTCCGGCGCATGAGATTAGGTTTATACAGGAATGTAAAACCGAGAGGTCAAGAAAGGCTGTCATTCAGGCTATGAATGACGGCAATGTCCGTGTATTATTCGGTTCGACAAGTATGCTCGGAACAGGTGTAAATGCCCAACGCCGGGCTGTCGCGGTTCATGAGCTGGAATGTCCGTGGCGTCCAAGCGATCTGGAGCAACGCGAGGGCCGTGCTATCCGTGCCGGTAATGAGGTTGCCAAACTTTATGCCGGCAACAAGGTGGATGTGATAATCTATGCGGTTGAAAAATCTCTGGACTCCTACAAGTTCAATCTTCTTCACTGCAAGGCTACCTTCATTGCACAGCTCAAATCCGGCGCGCTCGGAGCGCGAACCATCGACGAGGGCGCGATGGACGAGAAGAACGGCATGAACTTCTCGGAATATATGGCGATTCTGTCCGGAAACACAGACCTGTTGGAAAAGGCGAAGCTCGAAAAGCGCATAGCGGCACTTGAAAGCGGTCGCAAGGCGCATAATAAGGGTATATCCGATTCCAGATTCCGTTATCAGACAGTCACCCACGACATTGCCAACAACGAGGCGGCGATCGAGAGGATGAAGGCTGATATCGCCCGTTACGAGTCCGTTGTCAGGAGAGACAAGGACGGCAACCCTTTGAACAATCTCACCATCGACACCTGCAACCTATCTGATGAGAAGAACATGGGTATCCATCTGCAAGGACTGGCGCAGCGTACCGACACGCACGGACAGTATCAGCGTATCGGCGAGGTCTATGGTTTCCCGATTTCCATTATCTCGGAGCGTAACCTCGTGGACGGGAAAGAGACTGTTCAGAACCGTTTTGTTGTTGAAGGCAACTATAAATACAAGTTCAACAACGGCTTCATCGCCATGTCCGACACCCATGCCGCCTGCATGAATTTCGTCAACGCTCTGGAGAAAATACCGGGCATCATTGCCCAGTATGAGGAACGGACAGCCAAACTGAAAGCCGATGTTCCACAGCTCGAAGCCATCATCTCGAAGCCGTGGGGCAAGGAGGATGAACTGAAGCAGCTCAAATCCGAACTTGCCGCGCTTGACCGTAAGATTACGGCTGAACTTGCTCCAAAGCATGATGAAAAGGACGGCGTTGAAAATAGCCATACCTCCGCTCAGACGGTCGATGCGCCTTCTCAACCGGAAGATGTAAAAAAGAGCATGGTCGCGGAACCGGCTACAGACTATTCTTTGCCGCGCAGATTCAGTGCCGCGCCGGATACAGGAATACCGAGGCACGCCGGAAGAAGGATGTAAAAAGAGAGACAGGGGGCATACGGTCAATCCGGTATGCTCCCTGCCTTATAAAATGAAGAACGCTCCTCAAGTATGCTGTCTTGCGACTCGCCTGAGGAGCTTATTATCTTTATAACTAATTGTTGTCTTGTTTGGTTCTGCAAAATTAGGCAATATTTTTTATACTGCCAAATTTTTTCTATGTTACTGCCAAATTTTTTCTGTCTCCCAGTTTTCAGGGAAACCCATAGCGCTTATTTTGGGGTGATATTCGGCGATAAGGTCTTTTAGCCTGTGTGTGAGTGATGTGCCGGGATTTATAGTCTGCAAAATATAATTCAGCATACACAGGAAATAATACAGTTTGCCGCGTTTGGCTGTCTCCGGATTGGAAATCCATACAAGGGTCTTTGAAAAGTCAAGTTTTTCAGGAACAATGTTGAAATCCCTGTTCCAAAGACGAGCGTGATGTGCGCAGATGTTGCGGACATAGTTTATTGTGTGCAGCCACGAATTGAAAGTTTTGGGCGGTAAATGGAAATATGAGGCTATACCCACAACATCTGAACGATTCTTCAGATAATTGCATATCCGTGATAGATGATTGAAATACATTACCTCCACACACATCCATGAAGGGGGATTTACCGGTTCATCATAAGTCTGCACATAATGCTTTATGAAAATCTCGGCCTTGTTGTTATGCAGTTGCTCCGCGATATGGTTTTGTATTTCATGAAACACATCTATGGCCTGAGTGGTCCCGTCCGACAATACCCTGTTTTGCGGTTCTTTGAAAATATCGGGATTGTCTTGCCAGTGTGAGCCATAACGGTGTGAAAGCTGATAGACAATCTGACATCTTACCGCCACCTCGATTTTCTCAATGGCATCAAACACAAGAAGTCTTAGCTTACGGTCAAATACATACAGATTATAGATGTCTTTCCATGTTGTGCCATATCTGAATTCATCTACGATATGTCCCCCGACATTCTTCTTGAACGGGAACATATATGCGCTCAAACGGTAATAACTTATGGCGGCGAGTTGATGTTCAGCCTTTTTCTCATCGTCAAAAATTACTCCTCGCTCTTTGAGCAACGCAATCTGTTCCTGATATGTCTTGGGCGGTTTATCGTATTTCATTCTGCAAATTTAATTAAAATCCATCAGAAATCCTTGATATGAACGGAATAGTATGGCATAACATTATAAAAACAGCCGCCTTATCACTCAAAACCGTGATAAGGCGCCCTATAATCATCATTGCTATGTAAAATCAGCGGCGTTTAAGAAGGTGCTTCAATAGCGGGTCTGCCGCAATACGGCGTATCTCGTCGAAAACGATTTTCTTGACCTGTTTCTTGATACCGTCGTAATTGTCCTGTATGGTGCGCTGCATCACACACTCCCCGGTTGCTTTGTCGATGAAAGGGTTTATGACCGGAATATCCGCATATCGCGCGGTCTCTGCCTTGACTTTGTCATTGTCAACCACGATTTCCGCATGAAATATTTTCTGTTCAATGCGCTCGTCAAAATTGTCGCTGACGGCACCGACAAACATACCCTGCGAGAGTGTGGATATTTTGCTCGGTGGGATAAGGCTGTCCATCTGGGTGTTGAATGAATGGCTCACATCCTGACTGTTTATCGACACTGACTGACGCTTCTGCAATACCTTTCCGAACCGCTCCGAAAGCGTCTTGGTGGTCTCGCCGACGACCTGCCCGGAGAAGATGTTGCCGACTGTGTTCATCACCACCGCCGCCTCCTTGTCGCCATAGTCGCGTTTAAGCTGCGAGAAGTCCTGAAAGCCGAGACACACGGCAACCTTGTTGCTTCGCGCGGTGGCGATCAGATTGTCAAGACCCTTGAAATATATCGTCGGCAACTCGTCTATTATGACGGCTGATTTGAGCCTGTTCTTCTTGTTGATGAGCTTGACGATACGGGAATTGTAAAGGCCGAGTGCCGCACCGTAGATGTTCTGGCGGTCGGGATTGTTGCCCACGCACAGTATCTTCGGATGTTCAGGATTGTTGATGTCAAGCGAGAACTCGCTGGCCGACATTACCCAGTAGAGCTGCGGGGAAATCATCCTTGTGAGAGGAATTTTCGCCGACGCTATCTGACCCTGAAGCTGCTCCTGCGCCCCGCCAAGCCATGCGTCCATGAACGGGGAAAGATAATTTTCAAGTTCGGGATATGATGTGAGTATCGGGAAAATATCCTCGTATGGCCGGCATAGAAACTCAATCGCGTGGGGGAAGGTACAATATTTGCCGTCCTTGTAAATGCGCAGAAACCAGATTATTGCGGCAAGCAATATTATCGGCGACTCCACAAAGAAATCACCCTGCTTGCTCACCCACGTTTTGTTAAGGTTGAGCATTATGGTGTAGGCCGACTCGTATGCGTCGGAAATGTCTGTCATAAACTCCGGGGCTATCGGATTGCACCGGTGTGAGCGCATCGGGTCATCGAAGTTGATCACACGGAACTCAGGTACAACTCCTTTGTAATCTTTTGTGTGCGCGTTCAGATGATTCATCGCTATGACAGACAGGTCCGGAAACTTGAAGTCATAGATATAAGCACTGTAACCCTTTTCTATACACTGTTTTATATAGTTGTTCACTACGGCGTATGACTTGCCGGAACCGGGAGTGCCGAGGACTATTGTGGCGCGGAACGGGTTTACCACGTTTATCCATCCCTTGTTCCACCGCTTATTGTAGTAGAAACGAGTGGGGAGATTCACGGAATAGTCGTTAGTCTTCAGTTCCGTTTCCTGCATGAACGATTCGTTCTCGTTGTTGAAACGGTCGTCCATCAGGTTGCCTTTCAGCATACGGCCCATCCACACGCCTCCGAACAGCAACGCCACATATCCCGTTACGGTACATATTATATAGGAGTAAAGCCATTCTTTGGCCGGCATCCACCAGCAACCGAAATAGAGGAACATACCTGCGGTGATGGCGATTATTATATGTTTCCACTTGATGCTCTCTTTCTTGACCCCTTTAGTGCCGAAACACGAAAGGGCGAGAAGGAGAAGCGCGAACCATTTGGCATTGTTGGGATTGTGGAACAGCCCGCAGGCATTGTCCAGATTGCTCAGTATCTTGTACGCGGTGGTATAGAACCAACCGCTTTCCACGGTCTTTATGCCCGTGAACCACAACATATTCGCGGCCACAAGCACAAAACTTATGCCGCGCATGAAATCCATTATTTTGGCTAACGCCCGGAGGTCGTCTTCCTGTTGGCTCATAATATATTGAAATTAAAGTTGAAATTACAGTTTAGGGCCACGGCGCTTTTTCTTCTTTCGCCGCTGCATGGCGCGGTAGAAGGCTTCCTCCTCCGCATCGAATCCGGGTCCGGTATGGAAAAGGTCAAGACCGGGAATTGTGGGCATATAATCATCAGACGATGTGTTGCCCTGCCGGAATTGCTGTTGCGACTGACCTTGACCGTGCTGCTGACCCTGCGATGTTCCGGATGCTCCCGCGCCTCCTGATGTCTGTTGCCCTGCCGGATTGGATTGGGAATTACCCGAACCGGGTTGTTGAGTGTCATGGTGCGGTTGTCCCGGCTCTGTATTCGTCTGAACGGGTACAACCGAAGGTCTTTCTCCGGAGGTGAACCACTCTTCAAGAGCGTTGGCGGAGAACTGTCTGCCCAGACGCGAACCGTTAAGGACAGTCCTTGTATTGTGGTCTATGAATGTCGCGCCGTATATGCGCCCGGTATCGGTATGGCGCAGAATAAGGTCGATATTCCTCTCCTTGAGTCTGGCGATGAAATCATCCTTGCCCGAAGATTCAGCCATAGCCTCCGATACAGCTTGCTTGGTCGGACGGATGTCGATGTGGTCTTTCGCCCGCTCCAGCCGTCCGTCTATCGCCGCACGGCTGGCGAACTTGCCGAGGCGGGAAGCCTTGAACGGTGATGCTATTGTATTGCCGTTGTCGTCAGTGGCGAAATAGACAAGACCGTGATATTCCCGTCCGTTGACCCTGCCGTCGGTCTGCTCACACCTGATATTATACAGTCCGAGTATGGCGTTATACTCTCCTATGGTCTGGAACCTGTATCGCATACCCACCATTTTGACAGTGTTGGCAACCTGCCGCTTGATGTCGCCGGAAGGGTCGATTTTCCTGATGGGCATATCGGGAGTGATTCTCTGACGCTCGGCGGTGTGAAGGTTATACTTCTTCTCCAGCTCCCGGCATATATCCTTGCTTCGGTAGAAGTTGTTTCTGTCGGATACTGCCTTGCCGTCAGTCCCCACACGGAGGGCTACTATATGGATATGATGCCGGTCGATGTCCATGTGTTTGAAAATCAGATAAGGCATATCTCCCAGACCCATTTTCTGCATATACTCGTGGGCCAGTGCCGTATAGTCGGTGTCGCTCAGACGGTCGTCGGGATGCGGATTGAGGGAAATGTGCATCATCGGTCTCTCGGTCTTTGTGTGCGAGGGCATCCAGCGCATGAAGTCCTCATATACACGGTGGATGTTCACCGTGCCGGAACCGTCATTATATATTTTATTGGTGTCAAGCAACCGGCCTTTTTCCTTGTTGATTTTCTCCCCGTTGTAGCAGATTGCGCCGTAAAGGGAGTTACCTAAAGAGATTTTTGCGACCATGCCTCGTCGAATTGCCGGGCCAGAGAGACTATCTCCATGCTGATTCTTACCAGCTCGGTGGTCTTCTGTTCCAGATTATACAGGGCTTTCATCGCCTTTCTCTCGTTGAAATTCTCCCTCAGTGTCTTCACAATCAAGGCGTATTCGACGCCTACGGTACGGTAAAGGGAGTTAAATGAGGATAGTTTGTCTACAAACTCCCGTGTGTTCTCATCCATGTAGAAAACCTTAAAAGGAGTATTGAACAACACGCCCTTGATAAAAGCGGCTTTATTTAATGCCTGTGTCTTTTCAAACATCGACAGAAACACTTCGTTTTCTTTTGCGTCAAGCCGCACTACATATCGGAATACCGCAGGATTTATCTTGTGCGGTCGTCCGCCACGGTTATATTTTTGCGTCATATCCGTTGTTTTGACAAAATGAAATATCTGCGGAGCGCAGTTTATGGCTATAGGGGTCCCCACCTTGGAGGGACACAGCCGGAAGCACTTTCCCCGGTTTACCGGCAAGGGTTGAGAGGCACCCGAAAGGTTTACAGTGCCTGTCAACATACCTTGCCATGCCAATGTTGGCATCGTAAATCGGTAAAAAACAGATGAAGCGAATGTGTCCGTGCAGTTGTAATGAAATTCCGGCATTCTGAGGGTAAAATCTCGGAACCGGATGTAACAATCAGCCGACGGAGAGGGTCGCAATGAGAAAAAAGCGGGCTTCCGGCTCGGCTGAAAAGCGTGATTCGGGAATGTGTTGCGTGTATCTGCGTAACAAAATCGGAGGCGGGTGGTTTGCCGAGGGTGGAAATCGCCGGCAATCGGTCGGCAATCGTCGGCACTTTCGGAAAACGGTAAATCTTTTTCTGAATGACCGTCGTTATGATTGCAGTTCCGGTCAGTCAAACGGCCGGTCATCCACTCCGAAGGAAGGATGTGCTGAAAGTCATCCTTATGACTGAATGGTCATGCGGAAATAAATATGAAAGTAAAGATGAACAGACTTCCGGCTGTACCTCCATCCGGTCATTATGATGGCAGTAAGTTCATACTTCCTTATGAGTGAACAGATGAATTAATGTGTTTCTGCGTGTATTGAAGGTCGGCACAACGGCAGTTCATTCAGATGTATGCCTGAACATACGGAAATACGGATGTATGAACGTATGAACATCTGAATGTATGAACGTATGGATGTACAGATGTATGAACGTATGAACGTATGAACGTCTGAACTGATTGCAGGCCTTTTTAAGAATTGTATGCCGGAGTGAACGGGCTGGCGATTTTCAGTTCACTCCACGGATAAGCCGGACATGGTTATCAAGCCGGACATTCCACAAGGCACGGGACAAGTGCCGCACGGCTGAAGCCGTATTACATTACCCAACCCCACATATTATAAATGCAAGACCCGATTTATGTGGCTTTCGCCACACAGAAAGGGGGAGCCGGCAAATCAACCCTTACGACACTTGTCGCAAGCTACCTGCACTATGTCCTCGGAAAGAGGGTGCTGGCTCTCGACTGTGATCCCAGACAGCACAGCATGGTCGAGTACCGCGAGAAGGATAAGTTGCTGATACGTGAGAATCCCGTTATTCACAGGCGTTTCACCAGATTCATGGAACAGTTCCGTGGAGACGCCTACGAGATTGTAAAATGTTCTCCGTCCACAGCTCTTGACTATGCGGAAAAAGAGATACAGAAAGGTGAACCGCCCGAATATGTTTTCTTCGACATCACGGGTACGGTCAACGACCGCGAGATCGTGAACCTTCTGGCAGCGATGGACTATCTCTTTGTGCCGATAACCCCGGAGACCGGTGATTTGAAAAGCTCAATCGGATTCGCCCACAACGTTAACGAGGAGATGCTCCTAAAGGAAGGCTCCCATGTCAAGGGGATGTTCCTCGTCTGGAACAAGGTGCAGCCGAAAGACCGCAACAATCTCTGCCAGATCATCAACCGTTATGTGGCGTCGCTGTGCATAGAATCGCTTGACACCATTCTCCCCATGAGCGTGAAGTACACCAAAGACGGCGACACATCGGGCCGCTGCGGGATATTCCGCTCCACGTTCATGCCTCCTGACAAGAGCCTTCTGCGTAACAGTCAGCTCCCGGAACTGGTGGACGAGATTCTGGCAACTATAGAACCGGACTGATTATGGCAAGGAAAAGAGAACCGGGCTTCGATGCCGACAAGTTCCTTGAAAGATACGAGGAAAACGCATCGCATACGATAGCCCCGCCCGAAACTCCGGCACCGTCCGAAACTCCGGCCCCGCTCAAAAGAACAATTCCGGACAAGTCCACTGCTGACAGCACACCACTTTCCAACCGGGAACTTGAATATATGGAGAACTTCATCCTGAAAAACAAGTACCGGCGCATAAGCCGCAAAGGGAAACAGGTGTCCGTGAGCGAGGAGTTCAAGCTCAAAATGCAGAAACTGATGCTTTTTTTCTCCGAGGGCGGCTCGATTACGGAATATGTCAACAATGTGCTGGAACAGCATTTCAAGGAATATGACGACATCATAAAGAGGATGTTCAACGATTCATTAAAATTCTGATATATATGGCAACTGAAAACAATAGCGCCGCTACGACAAATAAAAAATCCGCCGCAGTCTCTGCGAAAGACATGGATTCCTACCGCTCACTGTTTCTGGAGCCGGGAGAAGTCGGGGCAAGAAAAGGTATATTCGTTCCCCGTGAACTTGTTGACAGGCTCAAAATGACCGTGCCGCTCCTTGATGTTGAGGGGCTGACAATCGGGGTGTATGTAACAAGGATTCTTCTCGACCACCTGAAGGGAAACGCCGACATCCTCAATACCCTTATGGAGAAGGGGAAGAAAAAGACGCGCCTATGAACACAGCATCAATCCTGATTTTATGCGCCTTTGTCTATCTCGCCTTCGTGACTTGGATGTTCCGGGGAAAGGGCAAGAAGCCCGACACCAAAACCGACGGTAAGAAGGAAGCGCAGGAAACGGTGTCGGACAGCGACGGAGAGGAACCGAAGAAAAATGCCGTTACCGTCGTTCCGCAGAGCGATTTCGATCTGGACAGATTCCGCGAGGTGCTTACCGAGTCCATTACGGCTGCCATGACCTATGTCCTGAAAGCCAAAATCGGGGATGTCAATCCGCAGGATGTCGAGTTTAAGAATCCCGACACGGATTCCTCTGTGAACGGTAATGCCGATGACACCCCCACGGATTCTGATACTACTGACGAGACCCCGGACATGGATGATTTCGAGCCGGACAGCGTTTCCCCTCCCGCAAAGGGGGAATCAATAGACGAGATTGAGGCGGCGGTGTCCGTGGCGGCAAATCCGGCGGCGACTCCCGAACAGAAAGCCGAGGCTGGTAGAGTTCTGACCGGTATGCGTGATGTGGTCTTCATCGGCAAGATGATGGAGACCGACGAAAGAATCAACGCAGGGATAATGAACTGCATCGCCGAGAGTGTGCGGGCGGCGCATAAGAAAAAAATCGGCAGACCGTCCTCCTCCCGCCGCAAAGGGCGCGGGATAGATGTTGACGGCTCGCTCCGGAGACCGGAAAATACTGACAAAGAAAGTGAAAAAGATGAAGAAGATTGATTACGGCTGACCGCATTGAGTCATACCATCCACCACACAAGCCGAAAAAAGGCGTTACCGTGGCTGGGTGTGTATCCCGGCCACATTCAAACACTGATTCTTATGAAAACTGTAAAAGACAAGTTTATGATTCTAAAAGGACGTGTCGTCCTCGCCGTTCTTATGATTCTCTGCTCTGTCGAGTTTGTCAGTGCCGCCGGCAACGGTCTTTCGGGCATCAACGAGGCTACGACGATGGTAACATCGTACTTTGAGCCGGGAGTGAAACTTATCTATGCGATCGGGGCGGTCGTGGGCCTTATCGGAGGCGTGAAATGCTACTCCAAATGGTCGAGCGGAGACCCCGACACCAGCAAGACCGCCGCGTCATGGTTCGGAGCCTGCATCTTCCTTATCGTGGCCGCCACAATCCTCAAGTCATTCTTCCTCTGATGTCCGAGTATTCCATCAACAAAGGCGTGGGGCGCAGTGTGGAGTACAAGGGTCTGAAAGCGCAATATCTGTTCATATTCGCCATCGGCCTTCTGTCCCTGTTCGTCCTGTTCGTGATAATGTATGTCGCGGGTGTCCCGCAATGGTTCTGCATCGGCTTCGCCGCAGTGTCGGCATCGGTCCTTGTCTGGCTCACTTTCCGGCTTAACGCCAGATTCGGGCAATACGGACTTATGAAGCTCGGCGCCGTGAGATACAGGCCCCGCTACATAATCAACCGATTGCGAGTGACACGCCTGATAAAAACGTGTAGGAAACAACATAGATAAAAATGAGAAATACCCTGAGAGCGACAACTCTTGAATCGAAACTCCCCCTCCTTGCCGTTGAACACGGCTGCATCATCTCAAAGGACGCCGACATCACGGTGGCCTTTGAGGTGAGGCTTCCGGAACTGTTCACGGTCACATCAGCCGAATACGAGGCCATGCACTCGGCATGGTGCAAGGCGATAAAGGTTCTGCCGCATTTTTCGGTTGTCCACAAGCAGGACATATTCATATCGGAGAATTACCGGCCGGAATTGCAGAAGGAGGGACTGAGCTTCCTTGACCGCTCTTTCGAGCGCCATTTCAACGAGCGTCCGTACCTTGACCACAGGTGTTATCTGTTTCTGACCAAGACGACGAAGGAGCGGATGCGCCAGCAGAGCAATTTTTCCACCCTGTGCCGGGGACGCATAACCCCGAAGGAACTGAATCACGAAATGGTGGTGAAGTTCATGGAGAGTGTGGAACAGTTCGAGCGCATCATCAACGACACCGGCTGTATCAGTCTGCGCCGTCTCTCTGACGACGAGATTTTGGGCACGGAGACATCATCGGGCATCATCGAGAAATATATGTCCCTCTCCATGTCGGATGTTGCCTGTCTGGAGGACATTGACCTTTCTGCAAAGGAGATGCGCGTCGGGGACAAGATGCTCTGCCTCCATACCCTTTCGGACACCGACGACCTTCCGGCGAAGGTCAGCACGGACAACCGCTACGAGCGTCTTTCCACCGACCGCTCCGACTGCCGCCTGTCGTTTGCCTCACCCGTGGGGCTGCTCCTGCCGTGCAACCACATATACAACCAGTATGTGTTCATCGACTGCCACGACGAGAATCTTGCCCGCTTCGAGAAGACGGCCCGCAACATGAACAGTCTTTCCAAGTACAGCCGCAGCAACGCAATCAACAAGGAATGGATCGACCGTTACCTGAACGAGGCCCATTCCTACGGACTGACCAGCGTCCGGGCGCACTGCAATGTCATGGCGTGGAGCGACGACGCCGAGGAACTGCGGCGCATCAAGAACGATGTCGGCGGTCAGCTTGCGACTATGGGCTGTATGCCACGCCACAACACGATTGACTGTCCGACGCTGTTTTGGGCGGCGATGCCGGGCAACGAGGCCGATTTTCCTGCGGAAGAATCGTTCTACACCTTCATAGAACCGGCGGTGTGCTTCTTCACGGGCGAGACTAACTACCGCTCGTCGCTGTCCCCCTTCGGGATAAAGATGGTGGACCGTCTGACCGGGAAACCGCTCCATCTCGACATTTCCGACGAGCCGATGAAGCGCGGAATAACGACCAACCGCAACAAGTTCATCCTAGGACCGTCGGGTAGCGGCAAGTCGTTCTTCACCAACCATCTGGTACGCCAGTATTATGAACAGGGCGCCCATGTGCTGCTGATAGACACCGGCAACTCCTACGAAGGACTGTGCAACCTTATCCACAACCGTACCCACGGGGAGGACGGCATATATTACACATATACCGAGGAGAGTCCGATTTCCTTCAATCCATTCTACACTGACGATTCGGTCTTCGATGTGGAGAAGAAGGACAGCATCAAGACGCTGCTTCTCACGCTCTGGAAGTCGGAGGACGACCGGATAACGAAGACGGAATCGGGTGAACTTGGCTCGGCTCTGTCAATGTTCATCGACCGGATGAAGAAAGACCGCGACATCGTTCCCTGCTTCAACTCGTTCTACGAGTTCATGCGCGACGAGTACCGCGAGGAGATGGCGAAACGCCCGATCCCGATACACCGGCAGGATTTCGACATAGACAATTTCCTGACCACGCTCCGGCAGTATTACCACGGTGGCCGGTTCGATTTCCTTCTCAACTCAAAGGAGAACATCGACCTCCTCAACAAGCGGTTTGTCGTCTTCGAGATTGATAATGTGAAGGATAACAAGGAATTATTCCCTGTGGTCACCATAATCATCATGGAGGCTTTCATCAACAAGATGCGCCGCCTGAAGGGTATCCGGAAAGTCCTTATATGCGAGGAGGCGTGGAAGGCGCTGTCCACCGCGAACATGGCCGAGTATATGCGATATATGTACAAGACCGTCCGAAAATATTTCGGGGAGGCTGTCGTGGTGACGCAGGAAGTCGAGGATATAATCTCCAGCCCGATTGTCAAGGAGACCATAATCAACAACTCCGACTGCAAGATACTCCTTGACCAGCGTAAATATATGAACCGCTTCGACCAGATCCAGTCGCTGTTAGGTCTGACCGACAAGGAAAAGGCGCAGATACTCAGCATCAATCTCGCCAATAACCCGAACAGGCTTTATAAGGAGGTATGGATCGGACTCGGCGGAACGCAGTCTGCCGTGTATGCCACGGAGGTGAGCCGGGAAGAATATTTCTGCTACACCACCGAGGAAACGGAGAAAATCAGGGTGCTGGATACGGCACGGAGACTTGGCGGCGACATTGAAGCCGCGATAAAGCAACTTGCTAATGAATGATGTATGACGGTTTTACGGATATTGCTTCTTATAATCACGGCTGTTATCGCCGTTGCCGCGCTCCTCCTGCGCATGGTACTCTACCTTCTCTCTTTGGGAGTGAGGTTAATCAGAGGATGCGCCTCCAGAATTTACTGACATAAAGAATCATTACAATGAGCAGACTTAAAATTATAATTCCCGTTGTCGCGCTGGTCATGTTCCTCTGCGCCGGCAAAGCACACGCGCAGTGGACGGTCATCGACCCCTCCAACATAGCGCAGAGCATCGTGAACAACTCCAAGTCGCTTGTCCACGAGTCGAAGACTGCGACGCATATGGTCAAGTCGTTTCAGGAGACGGTAAAGATTTACGAACAGGGAAAGAAATATTATGACGCCCTGCGCTCGGTCAACAATCTTGTCCGCGACGCCCGCAAGGTGCAGCAGACCGTCCTGATGCTCGGCGACATAAGCGAGACCTATGTGACGAATTTCCGCAAGATGCTGACCGACCCGAATTTCACTGCCTCGGAACTGTCGGCTATCGCCTCGGGCTACACCCGGCTTCTCGAAGAAGCCAACGGGGTGTTGGGTGAGCTGAAGAACGTGGTGAACATCACCACTATGTCCATGACCGACAAGGACCGCATGGATATTGTGGACCGGTGCTATAGGGAGATGAGCCGCTACCGCAACCTGACTTCCTATTTCACCAACAAGAACATCTCCGTGTCCTATCTCCGCGCGAAGAAGAAAGCTGATACGCAGCGTGTGATAAACCTTTACGGCAAGGGTGCCGAAAGATACTGGTAATTATGCTTTGCGCGATTGATTTCTCGAATCTCCATACGATTCTGCGCTCGCTCTATGACGAGATGATGCCTCTGTGTTCCGACATGGCCGGGGTCGCGCAGGGAATCGCCGGACTTGGCGCGCTATTCTATGTCGCCTACCGGGTATGGCAGGCCCTCGCAAGGGCTGAACCGATTGATGTGTTCCCGCTGCTGCGCCCGTTTGCAATCGGCTTCTGCATCATGTTCTTTCCTACGGTGGTGCTTGGCACGATAAACTCCGTGATGTCGCCTATCGTGCAGGGAACCGCCGGTATGCTGGAGGGCCAGACCCTCGATATGCAGAAATACCGTGAGGAGAAGGACAGGCTCGAATACGAGGCGATGATGCGCGATCCCTCCACGGCGTATCTTGTCGATGACGCGGAGTTTGACCGTCAGATTGACGAACTTGGCGTAACAGAGGTAGGCACGGCGGCCGGTATGTATATCGAGCGCGGTATGTATAAAGTGAAAAAGGCCATTCAGAATTTCTTCCGTGAGCTTCTGGAGCTGCTTTTTCAGGCTGCGTCGCTGACCATCGACACGATAAGGACTTTCTTCCTGATAGTCCTTGCCATCCTCGGCCCGATAAGTTTTGCGATTTCGGTATGGGACGGATTCCAGAACACCCTTGTACAGTGGATATGCCGCTATGTCCAGACCTATCTGTGGCTACCTGTGGCAGACCTGTTTTCGACGATTCTGGCGAAAATACAGGTACTGATGTTGCAGAACGATATTTCGGAGTTGACCAACAATCCGAATGTCGATATTGACGGGAGCAACACCGCATATATACTCTTTATGATAATCGGAATCATCGGATATTTCACAATCCCGACGGTTGCCGGATGGATCATACAGGCCGGAGGCATGGGCAGCTACAACCGTGCGGTCAACAATACGGCTATGCAGGCAGGTTCCGCCGCCGGAAGTGTCGGCGGTGCGGTTGCCGGAAATGTGGCCGGTCGTGTCGGCAAATTATTGAAATAACATTCTGATACGGATTAAATGGAATTCAAGTCATTAAAAAACATCGAGACATCCTTCCGTCAGATACGTCTTTTCGGAATAGTGTTCGTGGCGATGTGCGCGGTGGTGGTCTCGGTGGCGTTGGTGGCGGCTTTCAATTTCGCCGAGAAGCAGCGGGGGAAAATCTATGTCCTTGACAACGGCAAGAGCTTGATGCTGGCTCTGTCGCAGGACATGAGCCAGAACCGCCCGGCGGAGGCGCGTGAACATGTGCGCCGTTTCCATGAGCTGTTCTTCTCGCTCTCCCCGGACAAGTCGGCAATCGAGCATAACATCAACCGTGCGCTGATACTCTCCGACAAAAGCGCCTACAACTATTATTCGGATTACTCCGAGAAGGGCTACTACAACCGCATAATTTCAGGAAACATCAATCAGGTGTGTCAGGTTGACAGCGTGGTGTGCGATTTCAACAACTACCCCTATGTGGCCCGGACTTATGCCCGCCAGATGATAATCCGCGAGAGTAACGTGACCGAGAGAAGCCTCGTGACGGTGTGCCGCCTCACAAACTCGTCGCGCTCCGACGACAATCCCAACGGATTCATCATCGAGAATTTCAATATCCTTGAGAACAAGGACATATCAACGGTAAAGCGATAACCGATGAATAAATTTCAATCAATGCGCTCCGCCATATATAATAAGGTGTGGGGCAAACCCAAATCGGCGCTGGGAGCGTATCTGCAACGCAAGTGCGACGGCATCCCGGCAAACCGCAGGCTTACAATTATAACCGTCCTGCTCTCCCTGTTCATCATCACTGCCTTCTTCGTGTTCGGCAACGCCTGTTACCGCATAGGGCGCGGACAGGCCCTGATGGAGAGAATCGAGCCGGAACACATAGAGGGTCTGGAACTTCCTTCCCTCGACAACGGCGATACGCCGGATATTGGTCAATTCAATGAATCCGGATATGAACTTTCAGGAACTGAGAACGAAAATCAATGACTGGTTTGAGTCCAAATCGGCTGCCGAAAGGCAGAAAATGAAGAAATATCTGCTTGTCATTCCCGGCGCGGCAATAATTTTTCTCGGCTCGATGTGGCTTATCTTCGGCTCGTATATGTCTGATGACGGCGCGGGAAAGGGAAAGGCCAACATGGAGCTGCCCGACGGGGACAGCGACAAGTTGCAGGGCAACAAGCTCAAAGCGCTTGCCGAGGCGGAGATGCGCAAGGAGAAAGCCCGTCAGGACAGCATTTTGAGTGCCGCGTCCGTAAGGCAGGATTCCGTACCGACGGACACAATGGCTGCGTCTGAACCTTCCCCGATTGAACAGTCGGCCATGCAATATCAGGAGGTACAAGCTTCGCTCGATGACTTCTTCGTGCCCGAAAACTCCGATGCCGTCCGTATGGCGGAAATGCAGGAGCGGATTGACGAGCTGGAGGCGCAGAACGCTATGGCGGCGCAACAGGCGGCGCAGCCGGACCAGATGGAACTTCTTGAACGCTCCTACCAGCTTGCGGCGCAGTATATGGGCAACGGCACTACTGTGAATCCAGCTCCGGCGCAGACTGTGGAGGAAAAGGGCAAAAGGAATGTCCAGCCTGTCGCGCAAGTAAAGCGAAATGTCGTATCGACGCTTTCATCTTCTGCCGCCGGTCGCGGTTTCAATACCTCTGTCGGGGCGAAGGCTTCAACTCAGAAGAACACCATCGCCGCTGTTGTAGCAGGGAACCAGAGCGTTACCGACGGGCAGACCGTCAGGCTCAGGATTGTGGAACCAATGTGGATAGGCAGCCGTCTCGTACCCCGTAACACTGCCGTAGTAGGTGCCGCGAGATTGCAGGGCGAGAGGCTTGAGATTGCGGTGTCCTCGGTGGAGTGCGACGGCTCCGTGTATGAGGTGGAGCTGACGGTATATGACGCCGACGGACAGGAGGGAATCAATATCCCCAACTCAATGGAGTCGGACGCGCTGCATGAGATCGGCGCCAACATGGGGTCAACGATGGGCAGTTCGATAAATATCTCCACCGATGCCGGTGCGCAGATTGCCTCCGATGTGGGGCGCGGACTTATCAACGGTGTCAGCCAGTATCTGACAAAGAAAATGCGGACAGTGAAAGTCCACCTGAAATCCGGATACCGGGTAATGCTTCATCAGCCCGAAGATGTGTAACCAAAAACAGAAAACCATTATGAATTTCAAGACTATAATTCTTTCCCTTGCCGCCGTTATAGGCATGGCTTCTCCGACGTTTGCCAAAACCAAAGCGGTCAGAAACACCGATAACAATGTGTCGTCCGACACTGAACAGGTGGCGGAACACGACATCAACGTGTACGGGCCCGGCTACACTGACGGAGACAGGTTCGAGGGTCTGACCCGGAAGGTCGGTTTTGACCGCATGATTCCCCCTCACGCTTTGGAAGTGGCGTTCAACAAGACCACCCATGTCATATTTCCGTCGGAAATCGTGTATGTCGATTTGGGCGATGATAATCTTGTTGCGGGTCTGGCCGACGGCGCGAAAAACGTGCTGCGCGTGAAGTCTGCTGTCAAGTCGTTCAAGTCCGAGACGAATCTCACGGTAATCACCGATGACGGCTGTTTCTTCACCTTTAACGTGAAATTCGCAAAGGAGCCTCTTTTGCTCAATATAGAGATGACCGACTTTATCCACGACGGGGAGGCGGTCAACCGTCCCAACAACGCGCAGGAGATATACTTGGAGCGTCTCGGTCAGGAGTCGCCGATGCTTGTAAAGCTGATCATGAAGTCAATCTACAAGCAGGATAGACGCGAGATAAAGCATATCGGCTCAAAGCGCTTCGGGGTGCAGTTCATTCTGAAAAGCATATACACCAACAACGGCCTTCTCTACTTTCACACTGAACTGAAGAACACATCCAACATCGCTTTCGATATTGATTATATCTCGTTCAAGATAGTCGATAAGAAGGTGGTCAAGCGGACCGCCATACAGGAGCAGGTGCTGGAACCGCTCCGCGCCCAAAACTATGTGACGGTGGTCAACGGCAAGAAATCGGAAAGGACTGTCTTTGCCCTTGAGAAATTCACTATCCCCGATGAGAAGCAGCTTGTCATCGAAGTCGCGGAAAAGGAAGGGGGCCGTAATCAGTCTTTCGTTGTCGAGAACGGCGATATTGTCCGTGCGAATGTAATTGACGAACTTTCAATTCAGTAAACATCAACTTATGAAGAAGATTCTTATAATCTTCGCTGCCATGCTCACCCTCTTCGGAGGGCGGGCAATGGCCCAGCGATGCCTCCCCGGAATGTCGGCTATCGAAGTCCGCGCCGACATGGTAAACGGTTTCTATACCGGCGACTCACGCAACTGCGGCTATGATTTCGGAGTATTCTATTCCGTTTTCAAGGGCAATGCCAACACATGGAGCTTCGGAGGAGAATATCTCCAGACTTACAGCCCTTACGGTGAGAAGGGTCGCATCCCTGTGGCGCAGTTCACGGGAGAGGTCGGATATAATCTCCATATCGTCAGCGACTATTCACAGACATTCCATCTATATGGAGGTGTGTCGGCTCTCGGCGGATATGAGACGGTCAACTGGGGAAAGCACACCCTTTCCGACGGATCCACAATCAAAAACGGCGACGCCTTCATCTATGGCGGCGCGTTGACCCTGTCGGCTGACTTTTATCTTTCGGACAGGCTGGCGCTCGGCGCCCATGTAAAGGAACGGTTCGTGTTCGGCAACGACACCGGCCATTTCCTGACCCAGTTCGGGGTACACGTTAAACTCACAATCGAATAATCCATGCCTACAATAGTAGATCTTGACATAAAGAATATTCCGCTTACAGAGTTTATGAAGGCTCTTGGACAGGAACACCCGGTATCGGCCGACGGTAATCTGCGTGTTTACAATGCTCCATACGATGACAATCACGCCGCGACGATGGTTATAAACACGGAAACAAATTTGTGGCGTGATACAAAATCAGGAGCTTATGGCGGAATATATGACCTTGCGCACGAGATTACGGGCAGTTGCAGTATGTCGGAACTGAACCGGTTTATCGCCTCTGAAATGTCTGCCATCCGCAAGGTTGACATCCGCCATGAGCCGGATGTGCCGAAACCGCGACGAAAATTCCGTATGTGAGGCATGGACAAAGAATATTTCAAGGGAATATCCTTGCTTGACTTCATGCGGCATTTAGGCGCGGAGATGAAAGGGAAAGACCGCAAGGGGTTGTGGTTTCTGGCTCCGTACCGCAGTGAGAGAAACGCCTCCCTGCATATCGGCTATAATAATTTATGGTACGATTTTGGGGTCGGGAAGGGCGGCGACATCTTCACTCTCGCCGGAGAGATGATTGGCAGTGGAGATTTCATCAAGCAGGCTGAATATATCTCGCAGGTCATGAAGATTCCGATGCCCGACGGTTACAGACCGGAGCCTATGCCGAAAGTCAGACAGGAACCGACATTTGAGAATATCGAGGTGGGACCGCTGTGTTCCCGAAGGTTGCTGAACTATCTCGCAGGACGCGGAATCCCGGAGATCTGGCCCGACGGTATTGTGTTCAGGTAGATTACCGTCTGCACGGCAAGGATTATTATGCCGTCGGCTTTGAAAATGTCGAACATGGATTTGAGCTGCGCAATCCGTTTGCCAAGCTCTCTTATCCTCCGAAGGCAATATCGCATATATCCGGTGGTAATGCAAGATGCAACGTGTTCGAGGGGTTCATCGACTTTCTTTCGGCTGAGAGGCTGGGCTTCAATGACGGTGTGGATTCGGTGGTGCTTAACTCGGTTGCAAATGTCGGCAAAGCGATACCGCCTCTTTCGGATTACTCCCTGATTCTGTGCTATCTCGACAATGACGATGCAGGGCGAAACGCCCTTTTAAGACTACGCCGGGAGTTCGGCGACAAAGTGGCAGATAAGTCGGCTCTATATCCTGACCACAAGGATCTGAATGACTACCTAATGGCTACACAGCCCAAAATCTCTAACAATTCAAAATTAAGACTCTGAATTATGAAAACAATTCTCAATAAAATCGGCGCGGTGCGCCTCACTCCTGCCCGGTTCTTCGGGTTCTGGATCGCTCTGTTCGCAATCCTCCTCGCGCTCACTTCATGCTCCGACGACCTTGATGTGCAGCAGTCGTATCCGTTCACTGTGGAGGTTATGCCCCATACTGACAAAATCGTAAAGGGTCAGACCGTGGAGCTGCGTTTCGAGATTAAGCCGGAGGGTAACTATAACAATACCCTCTACACTATCCGCTATTTCCAGTATGACGGCGAAGGCACACTGAAGCTGGTGGATGGCCCGGTGCTGGTCAACAATGACCGTGTGCTTCTCGAAAGCAAGACTTTCCGGCTGACATATACTGCCCGTTCATCGGAAGCTCACAAACTACTGATAGTGATTGAGGACAACTTCGGCTCTACACCGTGGGAACAGACCTTTGAGTTCAACGGCAAGGACAGCGGTGATGATGGCGGCGATACTCCGGGAATCATCGGCCCGATTGTTGGACCTGTAACTCCGATTATCCGATGATGAGAAAAATTTTAATCTTACTTATGGCGATAGTGGCGTTTCCCGCCACTTCGCCGGCTTTCGCCGCAAAGCGAAGTATAATGGAACTGCCGCTCTTTGAACGGGCAGTTCTGATAATCAAGCATTTTGAGACGCTCCATAAGCCTCGGCACTGGCCTTATATCGGATATGGGCATCAAGTCCAGCCGGGAGAACCATACCGTCGAGGCGTACAACTCACCGAGAAACAGGCCGACGCTCTCCTACGCAAAGACCTCCGTAAGTTCTGCGCCATGTATTCCAAATACGGCAAGGATTCCGTCCTTCTCGGCGCACTCGCCTACAACTGCGGCCCCGGTATCGTCAACAAATCCAGCGTCCTCAAAAAACTTAAATCCGGCAACCGCGACATCTTCAAGTCGTACACCTCCCATTGTCGCTACAAGGGCAAATGGCACAAAGGTCTCTACAATCGTCGCTGCATGGAATTAGCAGTTCTTTATATACTCTGATGAAATGAGAGGGTATGCTTTTATCTTTAGGGCATATCCTCTCTGTCTATGTTTTCTTATATGAATATAATCCATTCACATAGTCAACTGCTTGGATTTTACTGTTAACGGAAGCATCAAACTAATTCTTACTCAATGTTGTTATAATTAAAATTCTTCAAGATTATGGAATACGGAATATTTCTCACTGTGCTTACATCTATCATTGTGACTTTCATTGGAGTAGGCATATCTGATTCAGAATGGCTCAAAAAAAGAGTTCATTACCGATTCGCAAGATATCTTATAGGTCTAATAATCGCACTTATCATTTTCTGTCCTCTGTACCTCGGAATTTGATAGTATTACCGCATATCATAAGTAAGCCCCGACATCACTGCCGAGGTCTCCGTATCGTATGAGTTGCTGTTACACGTTATTTCAACATAGCTGACCCTGCGGTTCCGGCTCCTGAAGTCTCGTCGTTGCGTTGTACCTTTTTTCCATAACCTACTGTATATGTTACGGAAATGGAATATCTGGCGTGATGTTTTTCGGCTCCCGATACCACAATTATAATCTTCAATATTTCCGCTCCGACACTCTTCGTTCGGGGCGGCTTCTGCCTCACAAAAGCCGCCGGTATGAAAAACTATCTTAAACGCCCATATATGAAAACAATTCAGATTCTTGGTATTCACACGAAGAATCTGGCTTTAGTGATGAAAAAAAGTGTGTCCATCAGAAGTTATACGATAACGTAAGATAGGCACCCTGCATAAATGGCTTCTTTGGATAGAATTTTTCAAAGGATGTACCATTGTACGACAAATGCCTGTACTGACTGTATATGTCAAGGTTTGACATCAGATATCCCGCACTGAAGCCACACGGCCCTATGTCCAGATTAACTCCAATACGCAAATCTATGGCAAACCATTGTCCTCTGTTTGTGCTGATATAGTCATAATCAGTGTGGACCCAGTTTTGTGTTTTTTCAATACATACCCGCTGGTACGGCACATTGAGCATGATACCGGGTTCTGCATAGAGGCACCATTGCGTCTGCTTGAAGCTGACACTCGGCGATTTCAATACAACCGATGGGCGTAAATAGAGATTTGACGGTTTATTGTCATCTTCGTCAATATTCCAGTTACTCCCCGAGGCCCAGCCATCTTCATAATAATTCGCCCAATAGCCCAAAGCTCCTCCAACGCCAATATACTTGCTGAACATGTAGTGATACGACATTTCAAGTGAATATGAATCAGAGGATGTAAGTGATCCGCTGAACGCAGCCCTGTTATGGGTAAAATATTCATCATCGGCCTTTATCGGGAACGTGGTTATTATTCCCAATAACACAATCAAATAGAATCGTTGAAACCTTACATCTCTCATTGCTTGCCATTTTTAATCTGCGACATGGCCTTATTGTATTCAGCCTTCACTTGACCCGTTTTTATCGTTCCATTGTCAAAAAGTCGGAGAATGAAGTCGTTGAGCGATTCATCCTTCCCCTTTTCAGGAAGATGTACATATATTATTGGAGCAAGCACAAGGCTGCCTCCAACATATTCATTAAATTCATCATACACACTCTTAGTATCTCTCCGGCCAATATTATGGGATATGAAAACCTCGGCAGCTACAACAAAAGCCTCATTCCGACCTTCGTTGTGGCTTCGAGCTACAATTTCATTCTCGCGATAGAAATCATCGGATATAAGTTCATCAAGTCTTTTCATAAGTTCCCCGGAAATAGAAAGCCGATGAAGATTCTCATGGATATAGACCTTCAGGAAATCAAGACGGAATTTCATTTCAAGTTCCGGATCCAACAAGAGCGGAGTGCAACAGAAGGATTCGTCGGACAGGTTAAAGGCGTTGTCAATGTTAAGAATGTATGTGTTTGAATGTGTTGGCGGCAATATCTCCGGACCGGAAAATTCCGTCAAGGCATCATGTATGTCATTGAGCGTTTCATTAGACACGGGGTAAGAATTGATATACCTGTCAAGCACAGGCTTGACCTTATTGTCCCAATAATCGGAATATCCGGCATCATTCAACCTCGCAAGACAAGAAGCAAGTTCAGGTTGTAAACTGATGATATTCTTAATCCAGTCGGCATCAGTGTTATTAATCGAATCATTGGTTCCCATTTCCATGAAGAATATGACGCAATTATTCGTATTATCTTTATCTCCCCCAAATGTCGAATAGAAATTACATAGTTTGGAGGCGGTTACATTATCATTCACATGCCTCAGTTGCCGGACAAAAACGGAATCCTTTGCCAGCCGGGTAAACTGCGGAATGTTCTTGATCTTGTCAAAATACTGCAACGACGCAATCAGGTCAAAGGACCTGGAGGTCGTGAAAAGTCTGGAGGAAGGACTTGTCTTCGCCAAGACGGATGAGAAAACTCCCGCGAGCATTACAATACAAGCATATAATCTCTTCATCGTACTATCTTCTCGCCATAATATATACCGTATTTGTTTCATGTTGTTTCTTTTTTTTGACTGACATGAATTGTAACAGATTAATCATTCATTTAGCCTCAACAAGAAGATAATACCCTTCAAGAGAGGTGTCGGATGGCAATTCGTGAAGGAGCAATACTCTGGTGGTCTTGTTTTCCCAAAAAAGTTCACCATCAACACCCTCAGGGATGCAGTTGAACGACTGGATTTTATCTTTTGCAGATTTACCCTCTCCTATATTCTCCCTCATGAGCTTTATCAAGGCATCTCTTGATATAGGCAGGAATGTATCATCTGAAAGAGATTTATGGTTCCGCGCATGAATCTCACTATACCGTGTGCCATTTATCTCACGTGTATCAACGACACTGTATTCACGACTTTTGTCCAGCAGGCAGTAAACTCCGGTGTTGCGCGGGTTAGCTATGCAGATGCAGCCTTTTGTCCAGTCGAAGCACAGGAAATCGCGCTCGTATCTGTCAATTCTGATCGAATCGGAATATATAACCTTGCCATCGCTGTATCCCTTGAGGTAGCTCTTCACACTGCCCGGAGTGAAAAAATGAGATGACCATTGGGCTGTGAAATGTTCCTCAGAACTGCTGTCACCATTGTTTCGCTCATAAATACGGATTGTATTCGGCATATCTTCGGCACTCCATACGATTGAGTCATACGGTTGTACAAATTCCGGAAACCCAAAGGGATTGTATCTGTCGAGATAGTCCCGAATTTGAAACGCAAGATTGTCAAATGGTGCGGGAACCCGGAAATCATCATACATAAATGGTGTTAATCCCGCCTTTACGAGTTTGAAGCGGTATCTGTCAGGTATTTCTTCCGGTTCATCCGGTTTAGCGGAAGAAAGAACCCTTTGGATAACTGTGACAGTACCTTTATTCCAGCTCTTTCCTTTATAGACTGTAAATTCAAGGGTGCCGGTCCGTGAAGTTTCTCCAAGATTGTTTGTGAGCAGGATTTTAATTCGTTTGTCGCCGGAAGTTACCATTCCTATATCAGGAACAGCCGTGACTCTAAAATAGTCATAGTCACCAATGATGTCGATGCTTATGTATTGTTGATTACCAGGCACAATGATTTCGCAGTCGTGAATACCCATTGCCAGTTCTCCTTCTCCTTCCAACTGCACGGCAAGAGAGAAAAGATCCGCCTCATGGTCGGGTTCGTCGCTACTACAGCCTGATATGATAAGACATATAACAACCGTGATTGTTGTAAGTAGTATCTTCATAATTCAATATACTCACTTAAAATGTTTTAGAATAAAATTAATTATACGCCATCGACGAGTGACTATAAGCCTTTTTTGCCTCTTGTCAATCGCCTTGATTATTCTTTTGCAGACTTTATCAAGAGGCATTACCCAAAACAGACCTTCTCCTTTTGCCATTCGGGTATCTACCAGTCCGGGACGAATCTCTGTGACAATTATATCAGTTCCTTTAGCTTTGCTCTGCAAAGACTTGGTATAATTTATCTGAAAAGCCTTTGATGCGCTATATGACGGGGCAATGGGAGTTGGCTGCAATCCCCCTACAGAGGTAACTGTAACAAGATGACCTGATTTCTGATTCTCAAAGAGTCTGTAAATTGACGCTACCGCATTAGTCCAGCCCATCACGTTCACAGAAAGAGTGGATAACTCGTTTTCGACATTCAACCTCGGATTAAGCTCTCCTATTCCTGCGCATACAATAGCCAAATCAATGCGACTATGTTTGTGAATGATACTTTCCAAAGCGTTATCGAATGAGCCTGCTTGAGAAATATCACATTTAACAGGCAATGTATGTTCAGGATAATTTCGTCCCATATCGTCCAGCGATTCTTTCCTTCTGCCAATGACGATAACGTCATGTCCCAAAGAAACGTAATGTTCCCATAGATTGTGCCCGATGCCGGAAGTCGCTCCTATAATCAGAATATTCATTTACTTATTGTCGTTTAGCGAGTTGTAAATTTTGAACAACAGCGCTTTGTCAGGGCTATTGATTGTGAAGCCACCACTTTCTATGCGGCAGTTTACGGTCGGTGCCATTATTACCGAGTCATTGAACACAAAGCCTATCCTTTTACCGATTCTGTTTTCAGTTGCATCAGCCCATTTCTGCACTCTGTCAACTTTCAGTCTGCCTTCAATCACAGCCATATCAGGATAAGAAACGGTATCGAGAGTTACGACATCAAATTCTTTCACCGTAACAATGGCATTTCCTTCTATCTTGTTCTCCGGACTGTCGGCTACCGGATACCAGCCATTGACATGACGGGCTGCTGTACATCCGCATAAGAACATGACTATTATTGGTAGATACAGAGATAGTACGGACTGCACTTTAATCATTGCTGAATGTATTTAATGATAGTCTGTTTCAATCAAGTCAACAACGGATGCCGGGACAAAGAGAGAACCCGATGCGTCACTACCGTCCTCGTTTTGGACTTTGCTGACTGACACGCCTGAGCCGGCAAACTGTGCGTTGATTTTTCCGAGCGGATTGTCAAGGAAGCTGCGCCGCGCTCTGAGAAATTTGATGCGGTCAGTTTTCTCGTAATCATTCGCAAGATATATAGGCGTTATATGCTTGTCGGTCTGCTGTATGCCGGTTGCGATAAAGCTGTATTGATTGCCGTCGGCGGTCGCCTCTAATATCAGCCCCGGCAGTCCGGTGAGTTTCCACGGTCCGGCGATTACGGGTATTTCCGGCGAGAACCACGCAGTCCATCTGCGACCATGATAGTTAACGGAAGCCATTACACATTCATACCCAAGAATGGTTTTGGTCGAATCTCCAATCTCCCAGCCAAGTTCGGCAACGGGCTCCTCGTACACATACTTTTCAAGACCGGAGTTGTCATAATATGTGTATTTGTTACCGGATTTAACTACATAATACGAGCCGTCGGAGCGGGGAATATCGTCCAATTTTCCCCCGAGATAGGCATTCCGCGTCATCTCGTTCAGCTTTGCTTTCCCGTCAGGTGTGGAATTTAGCGAATCGACATACTCTGTTTTTGGTGAGTAAAATTTTGACTCATTAGAGTTGGCAAGCAATATATACTGGCTTTCCAGATCATCTTTGCCGTTGCGAAGATTGGGATGATGAGCCTCATAGCTGACTTCAATGTCTGCTGTCTGTGCGTTTGCGGCTATCGCCACAAGGCACATAAATAGAAATATAGATATCTGTTTCATATCGGTCATTTATAATCAGTTTCAATCAAATCGAAGCCTTCCGGGAGTTGAATTTCTTGCATAGAGATGCCAAATTCCGCATTCATCTGCGCTCCGGAATTGTTATAGAATGTCCATTGCAGTTTCAGCATATCTTTACGTTTTACCGTATTTGAAAGTTCGTGCCCGTACATTTTCTCCGGGAAAGTTTTATTGGTTGTTTCTATTCCAGTTGCTTCAAAGCGGTATTTTCCATTATCAGCGTCAGCTTTAAGGATTAGACCCGGCAATCCGCACAATTTCCACGGCCCGTCATGAATCGGTATTTCCGGTGTGAACCACACTTTCCAGTGTCTACCGTGGTAGTCGGTTTCAGCCATGATACATTCGTAGCCGAGGATGTTTTGGGTCGAATCAGTGGTTTCCCACTTTTGTTCGTCCATATTTTCTTCGTAGTGTCCGAGTTCTCCGGCGGCTTCTCCATAATACGTTGTTTTACTTTCGCCAAAATTTTTAACAACGTATGTTCGTGAACCGGGTAGCAAAGACGGTCTTTGTCCTGCTGCATTTGCTGCTTCAACCATACTGTTGAACTGAACAGTACCTTGTGGAGTAGAGAGCATGGAATCGACAACGAGAGTCATCGGATTGTAAAAATGTGAAAACTCGCCATTCGCCAACAATATCATTTTCTCTTTTTTATTGGCACCAGTCCAGTTTTTGTACCGTTCGGTGTACTCCACTTTGATTTGCGCATTTTCCCGCGCAATAACTGTGTTTACTGTAAAGCACAGAATAAGGAATGTGATTAGTCTGTTCATTTTCTTAGGGTTATCGAGAATAAGAGCTGACGGCCACGGAGCTGTCGCTGACTCTCGAAGGATGAGAGTTGCGAGTAGGTGGTGTAGTCGTAGCTGCGTTTGTTGAGTATGTTGGTGAGTGACGCGGCAAACTCGATCTTCTTGTTGAGCTGAAAGGTCAGCCGGGTGTCGAGCATCACCACATTCTTATAGTTATGTTCGGTCAGTTCGTTGCGGTAATGTTCGCCGCTGACTGTCCATTGCCATTTGCGGTGTGGAATGAATGTCAGGCTCAGTTCGTTCTCCATCGTCGAGAGCCATGATTCGCTCTGTCCGTTCATCCTCAGGCGGCTGTCTGAGTAGTCTATGCGGTAATCGAAACTGAACCAGCGGCATGGGTTGCCGTTGATTTTTCCGCCCACACTCCAGCCGGTGCTGACCGAGTTGACCGATTGCTGCTGTGAAAGCAGATACGATTCATTGCGGCTGAACGAACCGTGGACATTGCAGCTACCGCGCATGAAGTCAAGGGTCTTGCCAACGTTACCAATCGCCATGAGCATCTTACCATCATTCTTGGCATCGGCATAGCTGTATACCACATAGTCTCCATAAAGCTGCTGTGCCATAGTATATGGGACGTGGCTCCATGAGTGCATCACCCTGCCGTCAGCAAACAGTCCGCGGCGGGTGTGCTTGTAGCTGACGCTTGCCGACACGTTCTGCGATGACGAGTTGTAGAAATTATCCACACCCGATTTCAGAGTCCGGTAGTTTGTCATTATAAGTCCGGGATGGATAAGATTGAGATTCATCGGAGAGTGTCCCAGACCTCCACGCAATGTCCCTGAAAAGCGGTTGTTGGGCTTCCAGTTGAAACTTAGCGACGGGGAGAAATAGACCTCGTCGCGGTTGGCAATCGCCTTGTCGAAGTTATAGTGGGCATAGCTTACAGGCAGGTTGAGCGATAGGTTCACCCGGCGCGCCCAGTATTCAAACTTCGGTGTCGCATAAAGGGTGAGATAGTTGGTATTGACAACGTTTTCAGTCAGACCTGGTAGTTCCTCCGGCAAGTCCGGCAGTTGCGAGTCCATCGAGCGCAGATACCCTTTTATGCCACCTTCGAGGCTCAGCGTCACGCCTTTTATATTGAAGGCGTATGCCGCACTCTCATGGATATAGAAAGCATGGTCGGAGATATGTTGCCGGAACTGCTCACCGTTCATGTCAAGATTAAGCGTCTGCGGCAGTGATTCCCATTCGTTCACACTCTGGAATGTCACAAGATGTTTCCCCTTGAAGCGCTTTATCAGCTTGAACTTGTTGCTTACATAATAATCCGGCAGATCAGCGGACTGTCCGTTGGGTATCGATCCGGTTGTGGCGAGACTCACATCGTCCCAGTCGATATTTGTCTGGAGCGTGTTGTTGATGAACGCCGTCTTTTGATTAAGCTCATAGATGAATTTTCCGCTCAGCGAGTGGGTATGCTCAGTGCCGCTGCGGTTTTCGGTAATTACACGGTTCCCTTCGTCGAGAAAATATGTCGTGATATTCGAGGCATCGGCTGTCACTCGGTTAAAAGAATAGTCTATGTTCGCCTTGAACTCGCCGTTTTTCAGTTTCCACAGACTGTTGGTCGATACGAGGAAGGAGCGGTTGAACAGCGTCCGTCTGTCGCTCAGTGACGGCACTCCGGGCAAACCGACACCTACGTATCGGCTGAGTCCGGTCTGCCTGCGGTCTGCGAAGAAATCGGTGCTTGACGATGAAAGGTTCTCGCCCATGTTGTTGGTGCGGAGTGTGGTGATATTCTGGAATCCCGGCATAACAGCCATCGCGAACAGTTCTCCGTCCCATATCGCGCCTTCGGGTTGCCATGAGTAACCGCCTCCGGCATCGCCGTGGAAAGTCCATGTCGCTTTAGCCTTGTTTTTCAATTTGAGGTTGATGGCAGCCTTGTCAGAGAAAGAGATGCCTGACAGCACCTGCATCGGCTGATGGTTCTCCATGACCTCGACAGCACCCACATCCTCATGGCTTATGCCGTTGGTTGCTATGCCGTATTTGCCGCCGAGAAGGTCGGAGCCTTCGATATAGAACTTGTTGATGTCCTCGCCCTGATACTGTATCTTGCCGTTGTTTGCCACATCTATTCCCGGCATACGCTTCAGTACATCACCGATTGAGCGGTCCTGCTGCTGGGCGAAGCTGCCGACATTGTAGGTGATGGTATCGCCCTGCTCACGTATGCGGTCGGCCTTTACAGTCACCTCTTTAAGCAAGGTTGTACCCGGCTCCATATAGACGGTCAGCGGAAAACTCACGCTGTCAAGCGGAATCGACTGCTTGGCGAAGCTCATCATGGTAACTTCCAGACGGCAACCGGTTACCGACGGCATTGTCATGGAGAAGCCGCCGTCCGATTTTGACGAGGCGAATTTCTTTATCTTGCCGTCAGCACCCTTGACAATGACCGATGCCCCGACAAGCGGCTCATCGTTCTCTTTGTCAATGACCTTGCCGGTTACATTGACCTGCGCCATTGTATTGATAATGACGGATAAACATACCATATATGTAATGAGACGTTTCATAAATCGTGCGGATAGTTGGTCTCTTCCAAGTCATATTTTGGTGCAGTGTCTTTCTCCTCAGGCATTTTCCCATTCCCATATAGAGCATTCATTTTTGCACTGAAATTAGAATTCTTAAACCTCCACCAATCATTGAAATATTTATTCCGAGGCTGTTTTTTTACGCCCCGTTTATCAGCGTAAGCCATATATCCGACATCTGGAACCCCATTCTGTCGTAGCCCGGTTGCTGTAAAACTGTATTCATGACGAGTGTCGTATGCTTTGAGGATCAGCCCCGGCAATCCGCAGAGTTTCCACGGGCCATCTTGAACAGGTATTTCAGGAGCGAACCATGCCGTCCATCTTCGGCCACGATAAGACGTAATCGCTTTAAAACACTCATATCCGAGTATGTTTTTTACTGAATCGGTCACTTCCCATTGCGGTTTCTCCCATTCTTCTTCATATATGCGCCGCTCTCCATCAAAATAATTTCTTTCCGTCAGACAGCCGTCCGGATAATTTTTGTAAATATAACTCCAATAATAACCGTCTGGAAGATCATGACTACCGGTTTTCCTATTCTCTTCCATTGTGGCGATATATATTTCGAATTCGAGACTCGGATTTACCGCTGCAAGAGAATCGGTAAATAACCTTTTCACTCCGCAGAACAGCGACTTAGTAGCACCGACGCGCAGCATGACAGGGTCTTTAATGAAGTGTTTGTCCCGTTGCGTGGTATCGGTAATCTGAATACGGGTATAATGCACTTCAAGGATTGCCGGTTCGGGATCCTTTACATAGTCGTCGGCATATACCGCGACTACCAAAAGCATAAACAGGTATGTGATAAACGCTCTCATAATCTATGATAATCAACAGGCACTATTTATCTTCTAATTCGTTAGCAATCCATAAAACCCATTCGTCAATATTATCAGAAAGAGATGTGGGATAATCGACTGGTATTATTACATCAGGAGCTATACCGGTTTTATCGATGCCGTGATTGGGCAATCTGCACGATCTGGCAGTTGGTATGAAAATCGGATATCCACTATTGGGCAATGCCGATTCCCTGACTGATGAGCAATCAAGACAACCACCTGTGTTTTCTTTGCCAAAAATTACAGTCCTATCGGAAATCGCCTTTGCCTGTATGAGTAACTCTTCAGTTGCTGACCCATTATTTGCATCTATAATGAATGCCACCTTATGAGGCTTTTTTCCTGTATATTTCGGAACTTCAATCTCAATATCCTCGTTGTCAGTTAGTAGCACATATTGTTCATGTGTCTTGTTATATTTATCGAGTATCATTCTTGTTTCAGGAAATACATCAACCAAATTCCGTAAGAATTCGATATTGTTTTCCGACATTCTGAACTCTACACTTTTGGTGGTGCCGGGATGGTCAAACAGCAACGGCAATAACGGATGCCAGATACGTTCATCGCCCCCTCCGTTAGAGCGTAAATCAATGATTAGATTTTCGCAATCTGACGAATTATAATCTCGGATAGCATTTTCAATATATTCCAGTGAAACGGTCTCATTATCAAATTCCGGAAATCTCATAAGATAAGTTTTAGAAGTAGCAGCCTTTGAGACGGGTTCCGGCAAGTACGGATTTATCATAACGTATGGCTGGTATTTCCTTCGGTCAGACATATATTTGCCAGTCTCGCGAAAACTGCCCATATCCATACCAAGATGTCCGTCGTCGAACCACGAGTATAGAAATAAGACAGCATCATATCCGGGCCGTTCGTTTGTTTCGACTTGCTGTCGAAGTGTCGATACAATCGAGTCGTATTCCTGACGGGTTGAATCGTTGACATAAGTATCGAAACCGGCATAACTGGTTTCTAATTCTTTAAGCGCAAAATTGAAATCTTCAATATTTTGATCTACTGAAAGCAAGGAATTGTGCGGATTCGTTCCCGTCACGTTCACTTGTGCCACGGCTTCGACCGTAACAAGAAAAAACGACAAATATGCAATTATATTTTTCATTCGTGATAATCGGTTTCGAGGTAATCGTACTTTCGACTTTCTTCGGTTACGGGAGCATCAACACCTCCGCCAAGTTCATATCCTGTCGCAGCCTTGAACATCGCATTACTATTTTCCCTGTAATGCCTCTCAGCCCGGAGCATATCAATTCGGGCCATCTTTTCATACTCTGTATTGTAAACTGGGTAAATAGGCTGTGAACTTGTTTCAATTCCGGTAACAGTAAAGCTATGTTGTCCTGACGGTTCACTTGCTTCCATAATAAGCCCGGGCAACCCGCAAAACTTCCATGGTCCGTCCTGCATAGGAATTTCAGGAGTAAACCATACCGTCCATTTTCGACCGTGATAATCAGCAGTCGCCATGATGCATTGATAGTCCAGTATCGTTTTGGTACTGTCCTCGGCTATTACCCAGTCGATTTCAGAGAAAGGTTCATCATAGTACCCACATTCACCCATCCCGGCTTCATCGAAGGTCGTGGAAACATATTTGTCAAAATCTTTAAGAACATAAAGCCGTGAGTGATAGACAACACCGTCCATAGCGCTGCGGTCGCGATTTTGAACATAAGCGGCTACTGCTGCATCAAACAACTGCTTGGCTTTTACACGACCCGAAGGTGTCGATTCAAGCGAATCCTTGAACTCGGTACTTGGGCAATAAAACTTGCTTTGACTGCGGCTGGCAAGAAGGATGAACGGTGTGTTTTTCTCAACCACGCCGTCTCTACCACGCAGAAACTTGTGATGATAATTATATTCCACCTTGATTTCTGCCCGCGGGTAATCGGGCTTATGCTTTTTAGCGTAAGCGCTTATGGATAGTGTTGCTATCATTACCAACAATATAGTCATTCGGTTAATCATAATGTAATGCTATTTTATGGAACTGAATTTGCAAATGGTCTTATCTGTGTTAGGATAAAGAACAGGATCCTGCATTGCGCTCGTCACCGTTAACTCAGAGGGCGTAAGTCTGTCGATGAGCCAGAAGCGTTCCGATTTGTCAATGTAGATTACTGAAAAGTTATCTGTGGTGAAAGTCCAGCGGAAATATATCGGCTCACTGTTTTTTGTGCCGTCATTCCAATTTACCCATTTATAAGAGCCGCTACCGTTGGCATTGAATTTATATACCCAGCCATCTTCATCACACTCTGTCGGTTCAAAGCCGGACACATGTTCATAGGTCTGCTTCCATTCAGCGCCGGTAAGAAGGGAGCTTATCTCTTTTTGGTCGGTATCATAATAGCCGGTGCGTTCCTCGCATGATACGAGAAACACACTGACTAATATGGGTATGAGAAGCTGTATTTGTTTCATTCCGAAATTTCTACTGTTACACTGCCGTTTCCGATGAGGGATTTGCCTCGTATGTTAAGATGCTCTCCGTTGACCTCCGGCAATGACAGAGAATAACTGTAAGGCAACGAGTCCCTTCCTAATCCGGCCAAAAGGATTGTACCTCTGTCCGTTTCATCAGATGCGACGAACGAAATCTGTGCCACATAGAACATGGATGTGTTGCCGGAACTTATTGTGAGCCGGTTATTCCCCAATGAATAGAATCCCGTCCTGCATATATCTTCGCCTGATACCGACAGCCGGGCCTCTGTTGTCCCTTCTTTGCTGTATGGCTGAGATTTTGACAGACTTATAGTTCCTTCCTCATTGTTCTTCACCAAGCCTGATGTTCGGGTAGTGTAAACCACGCTTACATTCCCGGCTTTCGCATAAGCCTTTATCAGATTGTTCGCTTGCTCCATCTCACCCTCAAAGCGGGTTCGGTTTATGGAACTCACCTCTGCTAGTTGTTCCTGGGAACGGTTTACAACGTAATCGGTCGCTGTGACCTTTTTGTTCGGATTTATGGAAAACAGCCCTGTACGGCTATCCACCTCGACAAACTGTGAAAGCACCTCGGCATCAGTTTCATAAGCCCTTATCTGGGGCGACTCGTTGAAAACCGTGTTGTCATCGCTGCATCCGGCTATCAAAACCGATGCAGCGTAGAGTATTAATTTTGTTATTCGGTTCAGCATCATAATCTTTGTTCAGATAATTTAGGCAAAATTACAGCGAAAATAAATACCGCCTCTCAAACTTGTTTGAGAAATATAGCTGAGGTAGCTTCAATTAGTGGATTTTTTACGGATTCGGCTTAAATAGGTCGGTGTGACGTTGAGGAGGGAGGCTATCACCTTCAATGAGAAATGTTGAAACAGATGCGGGTCAAAAGAGATTAAATCTCGATAACGTTCTTCCGGAGTTTTGGTATAAAGAGCTATGTGACGATCATAGACCATTCCGAAAAGCGCCTCTGTGCTTACCATTACAATCTCCCTCAATTCCATATCGCCTTTTAACCTGTCTCTGAGTGTCTGGGTGGAAATGCAAAGAATATCGCTCGGAGACCCGGCAACAACCGAAATACGCGCCGGAATGCCGGATAGGGAGAAAGGGAAATCGGCCACAAATTCGCCCGCTGCCTCCAATCCCACAACGTGCTCTGTGCCGTCAGCACTTATAGCGGTATATATCAATGAGCCGGTCTTGATAAAGCCGATGTATTTGGCTATCTCTCCCTGCCGGAAAAAGTAATCGCCTTTATCGTAATGTCTTTCGGTTCCCTCGCGCATACACAGATTACGCCAATAATCAATAGCGGGAATATTTATATATGAGTTGAAAGTCGCCATTATTTCAAAAAATGCCGTGGCTCCCGGCGGAACTGTATAAAAAGAAAACGTGAGCCAACTATGCCACGTCCCAATAGGAGGCCCTGAGAAAGCCCATGATGCAGGTGTAACAATAGTAGCCCACGCTATGCGCGTGAGAACCACTATGCTATCTCCTGCATCAAATCGAAAATTTCTCAGGTTTCCTATCGCAAGATAAGCATAACGCTTCTTATTTTTCCAAAATGTCGTGGCAAGCAGTGGCTTGTGTCCACTATTTGCCGTTGCAAAGTTAATAAATTCTTGTGAGATACAGAAATCAAGCTTCAAGGACTTGGCTACAATCTTTTCATTTCCGCTTCGGCAGCCGATTCGCCTTTGTATTTGCTCTTGCGCGGCTGGAAGTTGTAGATGATATTGAGCGCAACTCCCCGGCGGTCATAGCTTTGGCGTTTGTCAACGAACACGCCGTAGGTGTTCATGGTCCAGTCATTGTTTGCCGTGTTGAATATATCGGTTGCAGACAGTTTGACTGTCAGCGATTTGTTGAGGAACGTCTTACCCACCGATGCGTCCATAGAGAACCATGAAGCACCGAAACGGTTGGTGTGCATATCGCCCTGCGAACTGCCGCTGATGTTGGCTGTAATCGTCCACCCTTTCGGCAATGAGAAAGTATTGTCGAAGTAATACGAGAAAATGGGCTTGTCATAGCTCGTTCCGTCAAGGTTGAGCCATTGGCGGTACATGCAGAGGGTTACATTGGGCGTCCACCGGCGTATGGGCTGACTCCAGACGAGGTAGAGGTTCAATGCCGAAACATCAATATTTACCGGGTGCATGAGCAACTGGAGATTATCGGCTGGATATAGTTGCTTGACAAAGGCATAAGTGTCGAGAGCACGTGTGTAATCTGCCTGTAACATAAAGCCTTTCCACATACCGAACAGTTGCAGGTCGTGCATCTTCTCGTCGCGCAGTCCGGGATTGCCGCCCTTGATTTCGTGCAAGCCTGTGTAGCTGAGCGAGCCGGTAAGCTGAGAATACGGCGGCTTCACGGTTGCCATCTTATAGCTGAGACTAATCTGGGATTCTTCATTGAACGAATAACCGAGTGACAGATCAGGCGTAAGCAGATGGTCACGGCGGCTCACATCCTCATCGCGTTTGCCGTTCACCTTGAAGTCATAATCGACATACTCATACCTCGCGCCCGCCGAGAGGGAGAATTTGCCGAACATACGCGCCCATGAAGCGAACAGAGCAGCGGAAGTCTGACGTGCATCGGTCAGCGATGAAGGGATATATTCGCTGACGGCATTGTTGAGCATACGGTAATCGAGAGTGGTATGCGTATAGCTGTCCTGCGTTCCGACGGTGAAATTGCCTTTCCAAAGAGGAAAGTTTAGATACAACTTACCGGCCCAAAGAGTCGAGGTGCGTTCATCTGTCGAGTTCACTGCCGGATTGGAGGATTCCGGATAGGTGGTAGCGACGGAATTGCTCTCGTTTGACCGACGGAAATCGCCGTCGAAGTGAAGGAGATACCTGTCGGCAAAAGTGTTTTCATAATAGAGGGAAGCGAGATGACTATGCGCCCGGATATGCTTGTCAATCTCACGGCTTATTGCCGGATTTTTGTCAAGCCATTCACTGCCGGTGTTGTTGAAATCGCCGCGCTCGGGATTGTAACGGTAGTATGCGCCAAACGATTGGGGACCGGCAGAATAATTGAACCCGGCCTTGACAACGCCGGTGGTCGTAGGGTATGAATTATGCTGAGAGCTGCCGACGACCGTTTTCTTGCCGTCGTAAACAAAAGTATTGGTGGTTACCCCCTTTGCGAGTGAATTATTGCGGTTTATCGTTCCGTTGGCAAAGAACTCCCAGTTTCCAGCCCGGTAACTTAGGCTGAGGTAATCCATGACCGACCATTTGCGGCGGCGTTGAAGCTGGAACTGGTCGGTGAATGACAGCCCCTGCACGAAGTTGCGCCGTGTAGTGATTTTAAGCACCGCGCCGGTCGTGCTTGCGTATGCCGCTCCCGGAGCCATGAGCAATTCCACTTTCTTCAGATTGGAAGAAAGCAACTGCTGCAACTCCTGCCCGTCACGCATCGGTCGCCCGTCGATATATATTTCGACATTGCTCTTGCCGATGACACTGACGGCGTTGTCCTCTACCTTTATCATCGGCAACTGAGCCAGCACATCAAGAGCATTGCCGAGTTCTGCAAGATTCGAGCCGGGGATAGTTGAGACAAGTGTCGAGCCGACAAGTTTTGTCGCTGGTTGCTTTGCCGTGACTACTACTTCCTGAAGTTCTCGCGTGAGGCTGTCGGATGCCTCAACGTTCTGAGCGTGACCGCCCACTGCAAAGAGTAGGAGGGTCAGAATTGACAATGTAATTTTAGTTTTCATGCTTTGCGAATTTTTCTGCAAAGCAAGTGAAAACGTCGCGTTCGGGCTTAAAAATTTGTCTGACTTTTATCTGACAAATTCTGACAATATTGAATATCAGCCATTTACCCGAAGCTCGTAGGAGTCTCCCCGGTTGCACACAATCTCCATATTAGCCTCGGCAAGCGCCGTTTTAGTGCGCCTGACAAGAGTGTAAAGCGACTCCTCGGCATTGCTTTTATTATCCCAGAGAGTCTCGCATAAAACTCTTTTATCGACTTTCATATCCGGTGCATCGAGAAGCATCTGAGCGAAGCGACGCTGCATCGGGGTGAGTTTGACACCGTCAAGCGATGGAGTTGCGGGGACGGCAATAAGTTCGGTTTCGGGAGTCTCGTATTCCTTTCTTCTCCAAACAAACATACCGGCCATTGAGAGAAAAGAAAGAGAAAGGAGGATACCCGGCAATGTCTGATCGGAGGCGCTGAACACGGATGCCATGGAACAGTCGACAAACCCCTGAACCTGTATTGCCGTGCCGTCGGCGGTGTGTTGCGGCATGAGCATGATGGAGTCAGAAGCTATTTTATTCCCACCGATTTTATGAGAGGAATTCTTTTTATCCACCAAAGCGAGTGTAAAATAAGCCTCATCTTTAAGAGAGGGTGTTCTGAAATTTACATCTGATGCCTGATAAATCAGCGGTTTGTGGGTAGTCTCATACATTTGCTGTATGGCCGCTACGGTGTCGGGGCGCGTCCATAGCTCGCTGTTCTCATCAGCCAACGCGAACATCGCGTCATTAAGGTCATTTGCGATGTCCTGCTTTGCATTTGAGTAGGAGACGCAACAGGTAATTATAGACGCTATCATAAATGCCAAAGGAATGAATATAGCATACCGGAGTGCCGACCCGGTATTGGCAGATGTATATTCTTGCTTCATAGGAAATCTCTTATTAAATCTGAATTTCTACTTTGAGCCAAACAAGATACCATTTTTAACTCGTCGGCGATATATTAGAAAATTGTCAAAACAAATGCACCATGTCAGGAATGTAATGCCTGCCAACTCAAACCAAGCCATAATGGAATCAGGGTTTTGCAATACATCAACCGAGCGAGCTGCCATACAAAACAAACCCACCACAAACAAGATGAGAGATGTATTTCGTTTTACACGATTGCAGATTTTCATAATACGAAAGAATTAGTAGCCGTAATATTTCATCATGAGACATTGATTATCGGTTGATTGAAGAACACGGTCAGCATGGCGAGGGTAGAGATGGTAAAGTTGTGTTCACAGCTCAACCAGCGTGTGATTTCATTGAGCCGCTTGCCGAGGGCTTCAGCAAATTGTTTCTTGTTGAGCCCTTTTTCCTGCATAAGAGCGGCAATCCGATTGGATATGGCGAAAGAGAGGCGCGTTTCCTCGCGCTTCTCATCGGGGATTACGTTAAAAATCTCCTGTAACGATATATTAGCGGTCCTTATACTGACTTCGCTCATAGCTCTTTGCGTTTATAATAACAACGCAAAGTTAATAAATTCCTGTCAGATACGGAAATCAAGCATCAAAAACTTGACTATAATCTTTTAGGGCGACTGGGGGATTTTGCGGTGTGTATTACTCTGAGACAATTTACACTACAGTATATTCAATAATCCTTTCTAATGTGGGTACCAGTTATAACAAAAGACATCTGTGCTTCTCAAACTCCCCTAATGCCGCCTGTGGCGGCCGAAATTTTGAGAGAAATAAGGCGTGGCGACTTCATCACGAGGTCGTCACGCCTTGCTGATTGACTATGGCAGGTCAATTATTTCTTCTTGTTGAGCCATTCATCACGGCGTTGTCTGCACTCTTTGAGTGTACCAGCCACGCAGGAGAACAATTCCCCATCGGTATGGCGATAGTCGTATTGGCAGTGCTTTTTTCTCCGTGAGCGATAGCCGGTGTAAAATACCTCGTATTGTTCAGTGCCGAGAGTGGTGGTTGTGCTTACTCCGTGGGCGGTCATTTTCGTTGCCATAGTATTGTGGTTTTAGTATTCTACAATCAGTATCCGATATTCAAATGTTATATCGGGGTTGGTTATCTTCCTTTGTTTCAGCCATAGGTGGTGGCTGCCGTAGCCATAGACAAAGTATCGGTCAAGGTCGTACTTGTCGGTAAAGTCGGCTACTATCTGCCGCAGCGTTTCCTCGCTGTCGGCATAGAGAATGTGGTTTACAAACTCTATGATGATTTCGGCAATCTTGTTGTCAAAGACGATTGTCGGATGTTCAAATGTCACGTTCATAATCGGTGGGGATTTATGACCTGCGCCATTGCTGACGCAGGTCGGGTTAAACATTTAGGCGGTCATTCTCTCCTTGATGAGCTTGGAATTGGCGTTCACAAGGTTGATGATGCGGTCGTGGTACTCGGTGTCCTTGTTATATTTGCCG